>Ga0180432_10001204_pt1 | contig 41252 bp, 23 predicted proteins | sample SS_ome_10_FD_132414 | JGI IMG/M metagenome (GOLD analysis project Ga0180432, IMG submission 132414) | Hypersaline lake sediment archaeal communities from the Salton Sea, California, USA - SS_1_MS_2 metaG | ecosystem: Environmental > Aquatic > Non-marine Saline and Alkaline > Hypersaline >... | reverse complement strand
GATCTCTTTGACATCCATGTCAATTCTCCTTCCATGCTATGCCAGTGAAAGGAGTTATCGACAAGGGCGGCCCCGGCTCTTGAGCCTATGTGGCGCTGCAGTACTAAGCGGTCTTACGTAAGTTCGTACTGGTTCTTCCGTGCTCAGGCGGAGGAAACCGCCTCAACACTCCAACGAATTTACCTGAGACCGCTTAGCGACTATCGCGTTTTGTCAGCGCTCGATAGACGTCATCCAGCGCATACCGTAGAACCCAGGCCTTCTTCCTCGGAGTATGGTCCTTGTGGACGTCGTCCAAGGCCTTGCGTAGACGTTTGCGGTCCGCCTCTTCCAAGGCTCGCCCATGTCCGGTCAGAAGCGACTGGGCTGCTATTTCGTAGATCGCGGCGCAGGCCTCAGCCTTGTGGGCGTTATACAGCGGCACGCCGCGTTCGATGGCCAGTTCGATGATCGTCATGGCCTTTCGGGCCGGTGTGGGGTCGGGAAGGTTGGGCAGCAGCACCTGATCGATCACATGAATCACGCCATTGGTGGCCTTGATGTCAGCCAGCAAGATTGTGGCCTCCTCGACCCTTTCACGTCCCCCAGAGCGAATCTGTACGCTATCGCCCTGCAACGTCTTGAGGGATTGGGTCGACAGTATCAGGCGACGAGGCAGCACGTGATACGTAAGGATCGCGGCGAGTCGCTTGCGGTTTGTCGGGCGAAGCAGATCCTCGATCGTTCCGGCAGGCAGGGCCGAAAACGCATTGTCCGTGGGGGCGAAAACGGTCAGTGTGGCATCTGGCTTCTTCAGCGCCTCCACAAGACCGGCAGCCTTTGCCGCCGCCAGAAGGGTCTTGAACTGACCGGCAATCGCGGCGGTTTCCACCAAATCCTTGGGCAGAAGGACGCGGTCGATCACGTGGATCACGCCGTTTGTTGTGAAGATATCGGCCTTGACAACATTGGCCCGGTCAACCTTGACGCCATCGGAGGAGGCTGTGAACAGGAGGTCGGTCCCCTGCACGGTGGTCGCGTGTGCCGTGCCGGAAACGTCAGAAGCAGCCAACCTTCCGGGCACGACGTGCAGGGTCAGAATGTCCGCCAGTTTCTTCTTGTTTGCAGGTTTCAGCAGGGACGCGATTGTGCCCTTGGGCAGCTTGGCGAAGGCCGCGTCCGTAGGTGCAAAGACGGTGAAAGGCCCTGTGCCCTTCAGCGTCTCGACGAGCCCTGCGGCCTTCACGGCGGCAACGAGCGTCTTGAACGATCCTGCTCCAACGGCCGTGTCAACGATGTCCTTCTTAGGCGCATCGGCCGAAACGGTCGCCGCAGTCAGGCACAGTGCGAGAAGCATGGTACATATGACACAGATTCTGTAAAATCTCATAGTCAATCTCCCTGTGCAAGCTATAAGCTGATCTGCCCACAGTCTGATCCGTGGGCACCGTCGATCAATTATATGCGGCGCAATTGGACCGTCCCGATACAACTCTTGCGAGTTCCTTGTTGGCTATCTTCTTATGCCCTCTTGGAAAGTGAGTTATGGCAATGAATAAATAGTAAATAGGCCACGTTGCCCTATGGTTTGTCATCTTGGCGATCCTTGGCTGTGTTGGAGTCGGCAGGCTTGTGCTTTGGCGGGCGGCTGACGTTTCTGGCGCGTACCACACGGCCGACGAGGGGCTCCAGGTGGGCGACACCGCTCACTCCGCCGGCTCGTGCTGCGCAGCGATACTTCGCAGAGCAGTGCCGGACGGCCGGTGTGCCTGAAGTGCCGAAGCCGTGCGGTCATCTCGGCCTCCGCTTGCGGTTTAACCGTGACGGTGGGGCTGTTGAAAACCTCGTTTCTGTCCCGTCAGGGACATGTGATCGTAGCCCAGCGACCTGTCCGCCGGCAGGCGGGTTCATCGCTGGGTAATGAACGCAACCAACAACCCGTCCCGCCAGGGACGGTTGAATCGCTCGTATCTCATTGCCCCTGAACACCTTCAACCGTCCCTGACCGGACGGATGTCTTCGGCGTTTCTATTCCCGCCAGTGAACTGGTGGGCTATGCTCATCCGTCCCTGCGGGACGCATACGACTTTCTCAACAGCCCCGCCGCCCCGATCGATCCAATCGATCCAGTCGATTGCAGACCCGGTTACTTGTTCTCCTGGTGTTCTTCCGGCTATGCTATGCCTCTGCAACGGCAGCGGGAGCGCTACCCCTGGCGATAGTCGTTCACGAGTGGCTCGGACGAAGGAGACAACGATGCAATGCACCAACTGTGGCAGGAATATCCCTGATGTTGCGAAGATGTGCCCCTTCTGCGAGGCGACCGTCGAACCGGAACCCACTCAGGACGAAAAGCAAGCTGCACTTGACATACTCGAGCAGTTGCCACCGGATGTTCGCCAGCACATGGCCGATGCTTTCCGCCGAAGCGCGACGGCCGATGAGTTCGTCAATCGGCTCTTCATCGGCAACTGCCCGAAGTGTGGCAGTGAGAATACAGGCGACTGCGAAAACGATCCGGAGATCGAGGAGATCCTCCTCGGGCGATGTTACGACTGCGGTCAGTTCTGGTGCAGTATGTGTGATCGCCTGCTCGAGGCAGGTCATCTGCATTGCGCATGCTGGGACAAAGAAGAGGAAGACGACGTCATGGTCGACTACACATGACCTGAGCGGCAATGGGGTCAGAGCGCCATGCATTCGCTGCCTGCATCCCGCTGGACGTGGCCCCCGCCGAGGAGTGAAGACGCTAAAAAGGGTAACCGTCCCGATTAACCTTGCTTGGATCGATGAACGATCTCGTCAACCACTTGTACTGGAACATGGCAGACCAGATGGGGGCGACCGGGCGGCTTGACCTATGGGCTATCGAGCAGAAGCTGAACAACATGCCGCAACGACCAATCGGCTGGGGATTCGCTTCAGAGCGTTTCGTGGAGTTGTGTGTTGAACTGTAGCGGGTTCCGAGAACTGAACCTTTAGACATGAAAGGGCATACCGTGAGCGACTCGTACTTCTCGACGACCTATGCCGAAGCGCGACGCCGATTCACAGACGCCGCCCGCACCGTTGGCGCGAACGTGCATTCCTACAAAGTGGATTCGGCACCTCCAGATGACCTGACTATCGATGTTGCCGTTCTCGGCTCGGACGATGCCCCGGCGCTGGTTGTTTCATCGGGTGTTCATGGAGTTGAGGGCTTCTTTGGCTCTGCTGTCCAACTGGCACTTCTTGATCGCCTCAACGACGCCAACCCCCGGAAGAACATTCGGTATGTCCTGATTCATGGTATCAATCCCTACGGGTTCGCTCATCTCCGCCGTTGCAACGAAGACAATGTTGATCTGAATCGTAACTTCCTGATAGACACCGACAGCTTTGCAGGTGCTCCGGACAACTACCCCCGCCTGGATGGATTCCTGAATCCGCGATCCCGACGTTGGCGATTCGTACCATTCAAACCGAAGCTGCTCCTCAAACTGAGGCTGCTCTGGTACGCTAAGCTGATAGGCCCGCAAGAGCTGGAAGAAGCGATCATGGCCGGACAGTACGAATATCCTCTCGGTCTGTCTTTCGGAGGAAAGGACCCTTGCAAATCCACGCAGATCGTACAGGACAACTGTGATTCCTGGCTGCCCGCGTCGCAGAAGATAATGCACATAGATTTTCACACCGGGCTAGGCCCGTTCGCATCCTATGAACTACTCCTCACGGAATTGTCGAGTTCAGAGCATTTCGATTGGTATGCGGACACCTTTGGAGCCGACTGTGTCGAGCGGGCAGCCCAGTTTAGAAGATCGGGCCTTTTTGATGAATGGATGCAGAGCCATTTCTGCGAGCGCGACTATCGCATCGTGTGCGCTGAGTTTGGGACTTACAATCCAGTTCGAATTCTGTTCGCTATGCGTGCCGAGAACCGCGTGCATCACCATTACCCCGAGAGTAGCTGGTACTACCGGCGGGCCAAGAAGGAGCTTAAGAAGTGTTTCTGTCCTACGTCGCGGTACTGGCGGCGGCGGGCTGTCGAGTCCGGGCTGCGAATAATTGATCAGGGAATCCAGGCATTGTCAACCTCTGATAGCACCCCAGACAGGTCCGCCAGTCCTCCTGCTACCGCGCAAGCGGAATCGATTGGCAGATACGTCTCCGATAGAGAGGAGACTGCTCGCCACGCCGCTAGCAAGAACGTGGACCAGGAAGCCTGATTGCGGCAAGGTGTACCATCTCATCCAAACCCAAGCTGTCTCGGAGGCTTACCGTGCTGTCGCTTAGGGGGTACCCCTCCCCCTCTTGTTTTCTCGTGGGGCAAAAAAGTCGCATACCAGGGGTCAGGCTACTTTTTGAGGGTTGTGCAACTGTCTATCGGGCCATAGGATGTGTTCATGCCTCGGACGGGTCGAGTGGACACCGGCGGGTTGTACTGTCACGTGCTGAATCGCGGCAATGGCCGGGCGGCGGTCTTCCATGACGCTCGCCACTATGACGGGTTCGTTGACCTGCTCGGCAAGGCCTGCCGACGCGACCCCATGCGGATCGCGGCGGCGTGCCTGATGCCGAACCATTTCCACCTGGTCGTGCGACCCCGGGCCGACGGGGACCTCGGCCGGTGGATGCACTGGCTCATGACCTCGCACGTGCGCCGCTACCCTCGGCGGTACGGCACCAGCGGGCACGTGTGGCAGGGACGGTTCAAGTCGTTCGTGATCGAATCGCGTCGGCCCAGTGCGGCCGAGCGTGCGGCGGGGGTAGTCCAGACGGGCGACCCGGTGTTGGAGGCGGCCCGTTACGTCGAGCGGGACCCGCCGCGTGCGGGCCTGGTGGACCGTGCCGAGGACCGGCCTTGGTCATCGCTGCACTGGTGGGCCAAGCAGGCGAAAACGGGGACTGGCTCGCCTGTCCTGCGTAACCCAGAAGGCGAAGCGGGAAGCGCAGGCCAAACGCCGAGCACGTGCCCCGAAAGGGACACCCCGTTGGGGTGCGTGTCCCCCTTTTCAAGACGTTCGCAGACGAGGTGATTGTGAGAAGACCACACATTATTCACTTCCACGCCGAGAGCTGGGATGGACGCATGCTCGGGTGCCAGGGAATCCACCCGGCGATGGCCGAGGCGACGCCGACTATCGACAGGTTGGCAGCGCAGGGGACCCTCTTTGGGAACGCCTACTGCACGAACCCCATCTGCTGCCCCTCACGAGCAAACATGCTCGCCGGGGCTTACACGCACACGTGCGAGACCTGGAGCAATTTCAAAGGACTGGAGCGTGGCATGTGGACCTATCACCACGCCCTCCGGAAGAGCCACGACGTGCTGCTGCTCGGGAAGCACATGGACCACCTCACCGGGGGGCATTCGGTGATGAACCGCGTGGCCGATTTCCTCGAGCCGCTGAATACCGCACGTTACCCGGTCATGAACGCGGATTCCGCCCAGGAATACGGCGTCGATCCGGGGACCCAGCGACAGCATCACGCCGACGACTGGAAAATGGCCGGTCAGGCGATCGGGTTCATCCGCTCGCGCAAAGCCGGCGACAGGCCATTCTTCATCTCCCTCAATCCCGGCCTGGTTCATGCGGCGTTCCGTACGAATCAGTACTGGCTGGACCGGATCCCTGAAGGGCTGGTCGACGCGCCCCTGGTGGATGAGAGCGCGCATCCGGCCGACGAATACCAGAGGGAATCCAAGGCCTGGCGACACGGATTTGAGGAGGACACCGTCAAGACGATCCGCCGAATCTACTTCGCGATGTGCGCGGAGGCCGATGCCATCGTGGGGGATATCATGTCAGCGCTGGCCGAGGCCGGCCTGGCGGACGAGACGGTCGTTATTCTCTCGAGCGACCATGGCGAGTTGGCCCTCGAACACCAGCAGTACTACAAGATGAGCCTGTTTGAGGGCTCGGTGCGCGTGCCACTGGTCCTGGCCGGACCGGGAATCAAGCCCGGGCAGCGTATCGAGACCCCGGTGTCGCTGGTCGACATGGCGCCGACCATCTGCGATCTGGCGGGACTCGAAAAGCGCACGTGCTTCGACGGTGAATCGCTGCTGCCGTTGGCTGGGGGAAGCACGGCCCAGAGCCGAGGCTGGGCGCTGGCCAGCTACTCCGGGGTAACGTCCAACACGATGTCGTGGATGCTCCGCAAGGGGGATTACAAGCTGATGGTTCACGAGGGCTACCCCCCGCGCCTCTTCAATCTGCGCAGCGATCCGCAAGAGCTGAACGATCTCATTGAACGCGAGCCCCAAACGCACGCCGCGCTGCTCGCGATTCTCGATGGCCACGTCGACCGCGAAGCGACGCTTCAGGTCTGGCACGAATGGCGCAGGCACAACTTCGCACAGTTTCAACGTCAAGCCAGGCGCGGCCTGTACTGCGACACCTCCTATGCCCTGAAGGGAAATCCATCATCCGACTACCATGAGATCGTCAACAACGCGCTGACCGGATGGAGCGAAGAAGACGAAGACCGCGTCGCTGAGTGGATACGGCAGAGGTGATATGCGCGAACCACGGCACCCGGCTGATTATAACATTGCTTACGGAACTCGCAATGTTCCACTACACAGAGCGTGTCACACCCGCGCCGGGGGCCTGATGCCTGTTAAGTATTTTTAGTAAAAGTGTTTAGATATACAGTTGCCCCGGGTCGGGCCGGCACGTTCACGCCGCGAGTGGAAACCTGTGTAACATGGAACACTCCGCGTGATATACTCTCGGCTGCCGACGGACAAGAGGAGTTGACCATGGCAGACGAGATCAACGGCGCGACGGTGTTGTGGTATCGCCAGGCGGCTGAGACGTGGGACGACGCGCTGCCGGTCGGGAACGGACGGCTGGGGGCGATGGTCTTCGGACGGGTCGCCGAGGAGCGGATCCAGTTCAACGAGGAGACGGTCTGGACGGGCGGGCCGTACGACCAGTCGCGGGACGTCCCGGACGGGGCGCTGGCGGAGATTCGCCGGCTGGTCTTCGCCGGGGAGTACCTCAAGGCCAACTACCTGTTCAGCGAGACGATGCTGGGCGACCCGGTCGAGCAGATGAAGTACCAGCCCCTGGGCGACCTGCTTGTGGGCTTTGACGGGCACGAGGACTGGTGCGACTACCGCCGCGAGCTTGACCTGGCCACGGGCGTGGCGACGACGACGTATCGCGTCGGCGAGACGACGTTTACGCGAGAGGTCTTCGCCAGTGCGCCGGACCAGGTGCTCGCCGTTCGCTTCAGCGCCGATGCGCCCGGGAGTGTGACGTGCCGGGCCCGGCTGGTGGGCGTCGAGGGACAGTCCGCCGTGAGAGTCGAGGATGGGCTGCTGGTGCTGCGCGGCAAGACGTCGGACCATCTCGGCATCGCCGGGCGGGTCGAGTACGAGGCCCAGGTCCGCACGGTGGTCGAGGGGGGCCAGGCAAGCTGTGTGTGGCACGGGCATCCTGCCCGTGGACGTTCCGAGAAGGCGGTGGACCCGTCGGATCCGAGCCATGGGCAAGATGCCCATGCCACGCCGGCTATCGCCGTCGAGAACGCCGACGCCGTCACGTTCCTCATCGTCGCGGCGACGAACGTCGAGAGCTACGAGAGCCTCTCGGCACGTCCCGCCGAGCGCATCGGCGCCTGCTGGGCCGACCTCGACGACAAGCCTCACGCCGAGGTCCGCGCCGCTCACGTGGCGGACCACGGTCGGCTGTTCGGGCGCGTGGCGCTGGAGCTGCCCGCGACCGAGAACACCCCCCTGCCGACGGACGACCGCCTGGCCGCTCACGCCGCGGGAGGAGTCGACCCGCAGTTGGCGGCTTTGCTGTTCCAGTACGGGCGGTACCTGCTGATGGGCTCGAGCCGGCCCGGGGGCCTGCCGGCAAACCTCCAGGGCATCTGGAACGAAAGCGTCAACCCCTCCTGGGAGAGCAAGTTCACCACGAACATCAACCTGGAGATGAACTACTGGCCGGCGGAAGTGGCCAACCTGTCCGAGTGCGTCGAGCCGCTGGTCAGGATGATCCGCAACCTGTCGCAGACGGGCCGGCGCGTGGCCGAGCGCCACTACGGGGCCGGCGGCTGGGTCTTCCACCAGAACACGGACATGTGGATGGCGGCAGCGCCGATGGACGGGACGGCGTGGGGGACGTTCTCTGTGGGCGGGGCGTGGCTGTGCAAGCACCTGTGGGAGCACTACCTGTTCACCGGCGACAGAGACGCCCTGCGCGAGGCCTATCCGCTGCTCAAAGGCGCCGCGGAGTTCTTCTTCGACACGCTGGTCGAGCATCCCGAGCTCCCCTGGCTGGTGACGTGTCCGGCCAACTCCCCGGAGAACTTCCCGGCCTACCCGGGCAACAAGCGGTACCTCGACAAGGTGCTGAACTTCAAGATGCCGGGCACGACGATCTGTGCCGGGCCGACGATGGACATGCAGATCCTCCGCGACCTGTTCGACGCGTGCGCCGCGGCGGCGGGGATACTCGGCACGGACGAGGCGTTCGCCCGGCGGTGCCTCGATACGCGGGCTCGGCTGGCGCCGATGCAAATAGGCAAGCGGGGCAACCTGCAGGAATGGCTCGGCGACTGGGGCGACCTCAAGCCCAGGCACAGACATCTTTCGCACCTGTACGGGCTGTTTCCCAGCGACCAGATCACGCCTGCCGCGGCACCAGAGCTGGCCGACGCGGCGGCCGTGTCGCTCAACAAACGCGGCGACGGATCGACGGGGTTCTCGATAACCTGGAAGGCCGCCTGCTGGGCCCGCCTGCGCGACGGGGACCACGCCGAGCGGTGCCTGCGGAGGCTCATAGCCGACCAGACCTGCACGAACCTGTGGTCGAAGTGCTTCAAGGCCCCTCAGGTTGACGGCAGCTTCGGCGCGACGGCGGCGGTGGCGGAAATGCTGCTCCAGTCGCACAGTCCGGCTACCGGGCCCGACCGGCGCGGACGCGGGGGCCCCGTGCCGGCCGACTGCGAGATCGACCTGCTTCCGGCGCTTCCGTCGGCCTGGCCGAACGGATCGGTTACCGGGCTGCGTGCCCGGGGCGGGTTCGAGGTCGACATCGCCTGGTCCGACGGGCAGGTGACCCGCGCCGCGGTCCGGTCGGACCTCGGCCTGACCTGCCGCATCCGCGCCGCCGTGGCACTTGAGGCAACCTGCGAGGGCCGGGCCGTCCCGGCCGACAGACCCGACGGCGAGCGCCTGACCTTCGACACCGAACCCGGCTGCGAGTACGTCCTGAGACCGGGCGCCGCCACGTGACGCTACTCGCCTCGCGGGGCGGAACGAACCGGCGGATATCACGTTCAATCCTTTACGCAGACTGGTGCTATGATTAGTATCCGGCCCGGCCCCCGGAAGGCCATGGAGATCCTGTTATGAGAACGCTGGTGGTTACGATTGCCGTCTTGGGTGCTGTCTCGGCTTGCGGGGCGGATATTGTGATCCCGGCACAACAGATGAGTGCGAAGGATCGGCGTGTCGTTGCGGCCGACGGGTCGTACGACGGCCTGGCGGTCTGCCACGGCAAGGGCGGGTTTGAGGAATGGACCGCCAAGGCCACGACGCCCGGCAAGGTCTACATCCACTTTCGTTACTGCTCCGGGGGTCCGCGCCCGTGCATGCTGACGGTCAACGGCAAGAAGCACCCCAAGCCGGTCGTGGACAAGCCGACCGGCGGGTACTACGCCTCCCACCTGACCTGGGCCACTTACGGCCCGTTCGACCTGGTCAAGGGCCCCAATCGGATCCGCCTGTCGGCAGCGGGCCACATGCCGCACTTCCTCGGGCTGGTCCTCTCGCCCCGCAGTGCCCCGCCGAAGCCGACCGTGCTGCCGAAGCCGAAGGTGACGAAGCGTCCCCGCCGCCGGCCGGCGCCCGTCGTGGCCCTGAAGGAGGTGCCCCCCGAGACGCTCGCCGCCAATCGCCGGGCCGTGGCCGGCCTCCTGGGCGATACGGACAAGATCGTCTTCATCAAGCGGCACAGCTACACGTCCAACCACTACTACACCGAGTACCTCAACAGCCGCTGGCTGCCGGGCGGGAACCTGTGTGTCCTGTCACTGACCGATGGCACGGTGCGCGAGATCGTGCCTAAGTTCAAGGACGGCGTGTTCGGCCGGTTCGACCTGTCGTTCGACGCCAAAAGAATAGTCTTTTGCTACAAGAAGGCCGCCCTGGAAGGCTACCGCATCTACGAGGTGAACGTGGACGGCACGGGCCTGCGGCAGTTGACGTTCCCACCGCCCGACGAGCAGGAGCTGATTGCCAAGTACAAGCTGTCACGCGGATACCACCACGGCACGGACGACATGCACCCGTGCTACCTGGCCGACGGGGGGATCGCCTTTATCTCCACGCGGTGCCAGTACGGCATCCTCTGCAACGGGCCGGACGACTTCACCACGACCGTCCTGTACCGCATGGACCTGCCTACCGGACAGGCAGGCGCCGACGGGAAGACCATGCGCAAGCTGACCAACAGCTCGGTCAGCGAGGCCGCCCCGGTCCTGCTCGAGGACGGGCGCATTCTCTACACGCGATGGGAGTACTTCGACAAGGGGGCCGTCAGCGTCAAGTGCCTCTGGGCGATGAACCCCGACGGCACCGGTTCGCAGGAGGTCTACGGCAATACGATCTCGCTGCCCCCGACGTTCATCTACGCCCGGCCGATCCCGGGTCGGGCGGGCAAGTACGTGGTGTGCGGCACGCCGCACTATCCGCAGGCGGGGGTGGGCACGATCATCCGGCTGGACATGAGCAAGCCGATCCGCACGCGCGAGCCGATGACATACATGACCCCGCAGACGGACATCCGCGCCGAGGGCGGGTTCGCTTTTCGCGAGGGCGACGGGCCGTGGAAACACGACCGGGCGGGGCGCGGGCCGCTGTTCCGCGACCCGCTGCCGCTCAGCGAGAAGCATTTCCTCGTGACCCACAAGCCCGAGGGCCCGCCCTGGACGGACCCGTCGGCGTATGATCTGTATCTGCTGGACGAGAGCGGGACGGTTCGCCTGTTCCACCGCGACAAGGGCATCTCGTGCTGGCAGCCTATGCCGCTGCGCCCCCGCAAGCGCCCCCCGACGCTGCCTTCGACCGTCGACAAGGCTTTGGCCGCGAAGGACAAGGCCGTCTGCGTGGTCACGGACGTCTACCACGGGCTGGAAGGCATCGAGCGCGGCCAGGTCAAGTACATCCGCATCGTGGAGCAGGTTCCACGGTTCTGGTCGGCCCGTCGGCGATGGCCGGGAGACGGCTACGACCAGCAGCATGTCTGCATCACCAAGGACACCCACCTGGCGCTGAAGGTGCAGTACGGGGTGGTGCCGGTGGAGCCCGACGGATCGGCCCACTTCCTCGTGCCGGCCGAGAGGAACATATCCTTCCAGGTGCTCGACGCGAATTACATGGCCCTCCAGACCGAGCGCACGTACGTGAACTACATGGCTGGGGAGCGTCGCGCGTGCGTGGGGTGCCACGAGACGCCTAACGACGCCGCGGCGGCCAGGCCGAGGGGAACCGTAATGGCGCTGAAGCGCCCCCCGTCCGTGCCGGGCCCGCAGCCGGGAGAAACCCGAGGCACACGCGCGCTGCACTACCCCACAGACGTCCAGCCCGTGCTGGACAAGCACTGCGTCAAGTGCCACTCCGGCGAGAAGCCCAAGGCCGGCCTCGTCCTCACCGGCGAGATGACGACCCTGTTCAGCCGATCGTACGAGAACCTCATTCCCGAACGCCGACGAGGCAAGGGTCGGCGGCGCTTCGACCTGGTCGGGCCGACCGTCGGGGAAAATCACCCGAAGACCGGCATAAGCCGCTACTATCCGCAGGGCGACAGCGTGAAGTACTGGCCCCCCAAGAGCGCCGGCTCGCACGCCAGCGTTCTGGTGGCCATGCTGAGCAAGGGCAAGGTGACGCTTCGCGACGCCGGGCAGGCGGCCATCGCCAAGAAGCTGGCCAAGCAGCACAAGGACCTGAAGATCACGTCCGAAGAGCTGCTCAAGATCACCAACTGGGTGGACACGAACGCCCAGTACTACGGCTCCTGGTGGGGCCGGCGGCACATCCGGTACAAGGGCCACCGCAACTTCCGGCCCGTGCCGACCTTCGAACAGGCCATCACCCCCGCCCCGCCGCTGCCGGAAGACCAGCGCTGATTCCGTCCGCCCGGGGCCGGCACAGGAGAGGCCGATATGGAACTTCGCCGAACCGGCAGTCCGGAAACCGAGCGGAAGCGCCTTCGCGGTCACGCCCACCGCGTACGGCAGCTTGGCGGCAAGCCGGGCGCGGGCATAGTCGTGGGGTCATCTTCATCCTGGTGGGCGCCGTCGTGGCGCTGATCGGAGCCGGGGTGATCCCGGTGGGCCAAGAGAACCGGGACGAGTGGCGATCGACGGCGATGCCCCTGGTCTTCGGCGGGATGTTCGCCCTGGCCGGCGGGGTGGCCTTCGTCCAGTCCAGGGCCGCCGTCCGCCGACACGAGCGGCGAAAGGCCGTCCTCGCACGCCACCCCAACGAGCCCTGGCTGGCCGACTACGCGTGGGACCCGCGCGGCATCGACGACGGGCGCACCAGGCAGATCGGGCGGGTTTTCCGCTGGGCCGCGTTCATCATCGTCTGGATGGCGCCGTTCCATTGGCTGGGGTTCACCACGGCGCCGGTGGTGCTGGTCTTCGTGGCCCTGTTCGACCTGGCGGTCCTCCTGCTGGTCGGGCGCGGTCTGTACCTGCTGGCCCAGCAGCGCAAGTACGGCACGAGCCGGCTCGAGTTCGACCGCTTCCCGTACCACCCGGGCCAGTCGCTGGACGTGACGTTCACGAACGCGAACATCGGGGCGTATCAGAGGCTGACGGTCACGCTGCGGTTCATCGAGGACGAGGTGAAGGTCCGCGGCACGCGGAAGAACCGTCGCTACGAGATCACCTCCTGGCAGCTCTACGCTGACCGTCTCGAGGACGCCAACCCCGGCGAGCTGACGTGGGCCGACTGCCCGCTGGCGCTGAGCTTCCCGCTGCCGGAGGGCGACGTCACCAACAGGCTCCTGGCGACCAGGTCGCCGCGCTACTGGGAGCTGGAGGTCCGCGCCGCCAAGCCGGGCGTGGACTACCGCGCGGTGTTCCTCGTTCCGGTCTACGCGCGGCCGGAATAGAAAGCGAGCCCCGCACCGTCGCGGCACGGGGCCCGTTATGTCACTTCAGCAGAAACGCGCTATGCCGTCTTTCGGCGGCGACGGACGTACCCGCCGAGGCCGGCGACGCTCAGCCCGACAGCCAGCATCGTTACCGGCTCGGGGATGGCGGCGGTCAAGCCGTAGCCGGCGGCGCCGGCCAGGTAGTGCGAGCGGATCTGGTCGCCCGTCAGGGCCACGCCTTCCCAGATCGCCAGTTCATCGAGCAGTCCACTGTAGCGATGGGGGCCGTGGGGGCCGCCGACCGAGTCGCCGACGCCGAGGCCTTCGATTGCGGCGGTGTTGAGCGTACCGTCAAAGTTCCCGCTGCCGACCTCGAGTCCGTTGATGTAGACCTTCCCGGTGTTTGTAGCCGCGTCGAGCACGCCGGCAATGTGCTGCCACTGGCCGTCACCGATCCCGCCCCCGCCGGCGACCTCGAAGCTGGGGCCGCCGGCCTCGTTGATGAACAGGCTCAGGTATTCATCCCGGATGGCAAAGTGGTACGCCATCTGGCCGCCCCCCCAGTTCAACAGCAGCCGCTGCCAGCCGCTCGGCGCCGTGTCCGGATTGACCCACGCTTCGATGGTGAACGTGGCCGGCAGTTGCACGTCGGCCGAGAGCGGAGCGGTGAAGTACCCGCCATTCAGATCGGCCGCCTGGCCGACCTGCCCGGGGGCATAGCCCACGGAGCCGACCACCGAGAGATTGTCGGCGACGGTGCTCGAACTTTCTACGAAGTTGGCTGCGGTGTCGTTGCCGTTGCCGTCAAACTGGTAGTAGGAGACCAGCCCCGTTGCGGGCGACTGCGGCGCCGCCGGGGCCGGCGGGGCGGCGGCCAGGTTCTGCCCGGCCAGGCCCTTGTCGTAGACCTCCTTGATTTCCGCCGGGTTCAGGGCCCGGTCCCAGATGCCGACGTCGTCGATCTTGCCGTCCCACCAGTTGTTGGCACCGTCTTTGGTGCCGATGTAGACGTTGTTGGTCCCGGGGACCACGGGCGTGCCGGCCGACGTCTGGTCCAGTTTCACGCCATCGACCCACAGTTGGTTCTGGACGCCGTCCCTGACGGACGTGACGTGATACCACTGCCCGGTCTTCATGTATCCGCCGCTGGTCTGTCCGCCCCCGTGGTCGCCGAACGTCGTGCCGTTGTCGTTGCCGAGATGCGCCCAAAAAGACGCGGGAGCGAACCAGCTTCCCACAGCCGTCTTCCACCCGCTGACCGTGTCCGTGTTCAGCCAGGACGATATCGTGTAGGTCGTCGTGTCGAAGACCGACGAACTGCCGACGTTGACCGTACCGGCCCCGGCCAGTTCGAGCGCACCGGCCCCGACAAACCCGCCGGCCAGCGGCGGAGCGCTGCCCTGGAGCGTCCCGTCATTCGTCCCGGCCGAATCGGTGTAGTCCGTGTCGAACGTCCAGTGGGCGACGAGGTTGTCGGTGATGGCTCCGTGTGCGGATTGTGCGGTCAGCGCGCACGCCGCCGCTAGTGCCAGTGCGCACGCGAGTCGAGACACGTCAGAGGGGTTCCTGGCGTTCATTGTTCCTTCTCCGTTATCCAAAAGGTGCTTCGCCGGACTCCCCGCACAGGGATCCGGCTCCGTTCTCAATATGTTCTCAGTGTTAGTTTACCACAGGGCCGCTGCTTTGCAAGAGAAAAATAAAACAAAATCGGAGGGATGGAGGTGTCGGCCTGAGCCCAATCGGGACACGGCGAGCGTTGCTCTCCCGCCAAACAGCGCTATTGTCGCCCGATGAGGCTGACGGCTCGGACGGTGCGGGTGCGCTCCTCGCCCTCGTCGGTCAGCGTGCCCTTGTTCCAGAACTTGGCGCGGTAGGAGAACTCCCCCCCGGTGGGCAGGCACGTGACCGGCGCCGGGCCCTGGACCTGGGCGCGATGGGTCGGCAGCATGGTCGCGTCGGGGCGTTCGTGGCAGCCTATGCAACTGCGCCGCTCGCCCGGGCGGACGTACATCCAGATCTGCTGGTTGCCCATGACGCGGCGGTCGGAATCGAGGACCTGCATGTGGAGGAGCCTGTCGGCGGGGACCTCGACGCAGAACGACCCGTCGGCGGCGAGCGGCACCGTGCCGAGGACCCGTGCGTGCGTGCCGGTGTGGTTCTTCCACGCCTGCTCGCGTCCGCGGTGGGTCTGGTGCCGTGAGATGATGGGCATGCCCTCGACGACGCGGAGCAGCTTGCCTCGCTCCTTGACGGGCTGTTCCTGCGTGATGCGCACGGAGCTGCAGAACAGCGTCCCGGTGAACTGGGTGCTTCGCGCGGCGGCGTCTTCGGCCAGCGCGGGCGGGCGCGGGCGGGGGGCCAGCGGGCGGGCCTCGAAGTCCGCAGCGGCCGGATCGTTGTACAGCAGCGTCAGCTTACCCGTCGCCGGGTCCATCAGGTACAGCCCCAGGTCCACCTTCCGGCGGTCCATGTGCCGCACCGACGCCGCACAGAGCACCGTGCCGTCGGGCAGCGGGAACGGAGACGTGACGGCCATGTTCCGGTCGCGGGGCAGCAGCGTGTGGTGGAACCGCCCGGGCCCGACGATGGTCGCCCCGGCGGTGGTCGCGCAGATGAGCCGGCGGCGGTCGATGGGCTGGACCTGGGTGAGCCTCAGCACGCGGTGCCGCGGGGGCACCTCGCCCCACCACCGCTCCCGGGCCAGTCGCGTCTGCTGCCGCCAGAAACCGCGCCACTCCGGGCCGTACAGCGTCACGTCGCGCGTGCCGTCCGGGTTGACGGCGTGGACGGTGATCTCCGTCTTCAGCCTCGAGTAGAACAGTTCGAGCCGGCTGAAGGCGATCCTTCCGTCGGGCATGATGGCCGGCTCGTTGTCCCGCCCGAGGTTGAAGCCGATGCAGTGGATGTCGCTGCCGTCGGCGTTCATGACGGTCAGCCCGGTGGCGTAGTAGCCGTGGTATTCGTCGCGCATGCCGATCCGGCTGGAGGAGAAGACGATTCTCCCGTCGGGCAGGTATGCCGGCTGGACGTCGTGGTAGGCCCCGCGGGTGATCTGGCGGAGGCCCGTGCCGTCGGCGCCGATCTCGCAAATGTGCCACCAGGGGTCGTCGGCGCCGCCCCGGCGGGCGAACAGGACGCGGCGGCCGTCCCAGGAGACCTCGCAGTCGGCGACGTACCCGTCTTTGAAGTGCGTCAGTGGGGTGACTTTCCCGTCGGGGGCCGCCGGGCTCAGGACGTAGAGGTTGGTGCCGAGGCGATACGTGGGGCCCGAGTCGGTGGTGGAGTAGGTCTGGCGCCAGATGTCGATCTGGAAATCGTTGGGCATGGAGTTGTCGCCCTTGATGAAGACGACCTTGCGCGGGACGGGGTCCGGGGTCGCGGAGGAAACCGCGTGTCGAAGACCCTCTGAAGCCTTGGCGGAGGAGGGCGGTGTCGCGCGCTGTTCGGGAGGTGGCGCGGATTCAACGGCACTCGAAACCGCGAGCGGTATTCCGCGGCGCCACAGCGCCTCGCGCGCCACGAGCTGAACGCTGTAGAACGGGTGGTTCGGCGCCGCGTCCTTCAGCGCCGCCAGCGCCGCGTCGGATCCGATCTCGTCCAGCGCGATCGCGGCGGCGTGACGGATGTCCAGCACGCTCCGCTCGTCGTGGAGCAGCCCGATCAGCAGCCCGACGTGCTCGGGCCCGCCGAGGCGTCCCACGGCCCGCACCATCGCCTCGCGCCACCGCGGGGAGGGGTCGTTGTACTCGGCCTGGCCCTGCTTGCGGGTCCGGAACATGAACTTCCCGAAGTAGCCGAAGTCGGCTTCCGGCTTCGACGCGGCCAGCAGCTTCACAGCGGGCCCGACGGCCGGGCGGTGGCCCATGAACATGAGCGCCTTGGCCGCGTTGATCCGCACCCACCCGTTGGGGTGTTCCAGCAGTGCGATGAGGTCTTCGGCGTCGTCGGCGGTTCGGCTGAACGCCAGCAGCCAGATCACGGCGCAGGGTTCGTCGGCGGCCTTGCGCCTGGCCAGGGCGGCCAGGACCGTCGCCTCGGGCACGTCCGGCGCCTTGCGAGGCCGCCCCAGGGCGATGAACGCGGCGTCCAGTGCGGCGGCCCGCAGGCCCGCACGCTCCAGCAGCCACCCCGTGACCAGGTGGTACGCCTCGGGCTCGTAGAGCATGGCGGCGTCGAAGTCCGAAGGCATGTTGGCCAGCAGGAGCGGGGCGATCGCCCGGACGGCGGCGACGTCGGCCTCGGCGGTGATCTCCAGCCGAGACAGCGCCTGGGCGATGGCGTAGGGCGTTTCGTACATGCGGTCGCGCGGGTCCAGCCCGGGGCGGTCGTCGCGCGGCAGCGCGCGTGGTGCCCTTCCGGTCAGGCTGCGCCCGTAGCGCGGGTAGGCGGCGGCCAGGGGCGCGATGGCCCGCGGGTCGCCCAGGTCGCCCAGGGCGTCTGCGGCGTATCGCGCCCACTGCGGGTTGTCCAGGAAGGCGACCAGCACGTCCAGCGCCCTCGGCCCGCCCAGCCTGCCCAAAGCACGCAGACCCACCTGGACAAGCGTCTTGTGCGACCGACCGCCCGCCCGGCGATGCCGGTGCGTGGACATCATGGCGGCTACCGCCTCGGCCGCGCCTTTCCCGCCAAGGGCGCCCAGGCCCCGAAGGGCACGCTCAATGCGGTAATCCTCGGCGCTGCTCGCGGTGGCTCCGGCGCTGCTCGCAGTGCCCCGGCGCCGGCGCCGGGCCTGGACCTTCAGCGCCGCCGGGGGGTCCTTGGCGTAGACCTCCACCTCGTGGAGCGTGGTCGGGTACGTCGTGAGGCCCGTGGCGTACGACGTCAGCCGAACGTGCCGCGCCGCGACGGGCTCGAACGTCGCCACCACGCGGACGGACGTGGGCCCCTTGCGGCGGACGACCTGCGTGAACTGCTTGCCGTCCGTGGAGACCGCCACGGCGTAGTCCCTCAGGTGCATCCCGGCGATCTCGTGCTGGTAAACGACCACGCACCCGACCGTCACGGTCCGGCCGAGGTCTATCGTGCAGTGCTGCGGGAACGGGACGTCCTTGGTCTGCCAGAAGGCCCCGGCCCTCTGCCCGTCGGTCAGGACGGGCGGGGAGCCCTTGTAGACGGACGAGAGGCTCACCGGGCGCCTCCGGGCGAGGTTGGTCGGCCCGCCGACGGTCGGCTTGGGCATCTCGGGTATTGGACCCAGGGCGGCCAGGAGTTCGGCCGGGGGCTCTTCCGGCGGGATCTTGGCCCACCACGCTCGCCAGCGGTCGGCTTGTGCCCGCCGAAGGGCTTCACCGGCCAGCCCGTCGAACGGCAGTTCCATGCCCGTGACGTTCGTCAGGGCCACCCACGCGCCCTGCCGAACCGTCCAGTCCTCGTCGTCGAGCGCCTTCAGCAGGGCCGGCACGTGTCGCCGGGTGCCGCAGTATCCCAGCGCCAGCACCGCCTCGCGCCTGACCTGCGGGTCCTTGTGCGCGGCGGCCCGTTCCAGCGCGTCGGCGGCCCCGTAGGCCCGCAGGAACCCGATCGCCTCGGCCGCGGCGGCCGCAACGCGAACCTCGGGCGAGGCCAGCGCCACCGTTCGCTCGGCGACCTGCCGGGCGTGGGGCCCGCCGGCCCCCCGGACGGACCCGCAGCAGACCACCAGCACCGCGGCGGCATACGATAATCTCACGCTTGCGCTCATAATGCTCCGGCCCTCAGATTATCTAACCCCGCAGCGATGCACAACGGGTCGGTAAGCAGTAACCCGGAATCGACAATCAGTAACCGGTAGTCGGTTCGCTGCGCATCACGACACCGCTTGTCGAAGACCCTCCGAAGCCTTGGCGAAGGGGCCGTTTCGCGCGCCGCTCCCCGCGGCGCTACTTCGGCTCGATGCCCAGCATCCGCAGCGCCCCCTCTTCGTTCTTCGCGAACGAAAGACGCTTGTCCAGCCGCGTGATCTTGAACACCTTCATCAGGTTCTCCCGCAGCCCCACCAGAACGACCTGGCCCTTGATGGCACGGGCCTTGTTGTCCAGGGCCACCAGAATCCCGATCATCTGCGAGGCCAGGAAGCTGACGTTGTGGAAATCCACGACAAGCTTGCGGACCGCCTGCTCATCGACCAGGTCGTACAACGCCGTGGCTATCGGGTCGATCACCGGACCGTCCAGGACCGACGGCACGGTCAACTCGGCCACGGTCGCGCCCTGCACCTGCGAGATGGTCAAACCGGTAACTGACATAGTTGCGCCCCTGTCATCAGGTCATACAATTGGGTCATAGTCTCCTCGAGACGATTGTCGCTCGGCAGTGTACCACGAGGCGGCAACGGCAGGCAAGGCGGTAGCCGGTAGTCGGTTGACATCGTCCTTGTCGCCCTGGTCCTCGTCGTCGTCGTCCTCGGTCGTTTGGTGGCTCTTCCTGCGAACGACCGAGGAGGAGGACGATATAAAAGGGCTATCGACTACCTGTTCGAGTGGGACTCACGCAGGCACCAATCGACAATCGAAAATCGCCAATCGCCAATCCAGAACCCTCACCCCAGCTCGAAGATCGACTGGGTCTTGATGACCGTCAGGTCGTCCGGGAAGGCGTGGAAGGCGAAGACGTGCAGAGAGTTGGGCTTGTCCTGGAAGTCGATGAAGGTGAACGGCGTCAGGGGCGGTCGGCTCATCCACGTGGGGAACGGCACGAACAGCCCGCGCTTGGCGCCGAGCCTGGCCAGGTCGTGGTGCGTGCGCGAGTAGACCGCATCGCTCATCAGTTCGACCTGGAAGTTCATCATGTAGTTGATCCCGCCTATCCGTCGTCGCTCGAACGTCCGCTCCCCGCGGAAGGGCAGTTCCATGACTCGCCCGCGTTGCGGCAGCATGGCCGAGGCGTCGGCGATCACCTCCAGGACCGCGCTGTCGTCCCGGAAGAAGCCGATCACGTGCGTGCACCCGGTCACCCAGATCTGCGCCTCGTACGCCTTGCGCCGGATCTGATGATCGGTGTAAATCTCGAACAGTTCCGGGTGCAGCGCGCGATTGTACAGAAAGTACCGCAGCGGCGCGACACGTTGTTGTTGACCGACGCTCATGAGTACGACTCCAGGGCTCCTGCCTTACGCTATTATACCCGCTCCGCCCCGATCGGCCAAGGGGGTATGGGACCGCAGACCGTATGAGACCGCATGGCGTCCAACCGGGTGCCCCCCTCAACCTGCCTGCCGGCAGGCAGGCCGGAGTCCTGAAAGGACGGAGGGTGTGGGTGCTTCACGCGATAGGCAGTTATCCTGATATCGCACCGACAAGCTCAGCGACCCGGCGGTCGCTTCCCTTGAAGGTGCCGCCCCCGGTAGACTGGACAGGCCATGAACGCTGAGAGGACACTCACCGCCGCGGTCAAGGACCTGGCCGCCCAGTGCGGGTTCGACCTGGTGGGCATTGCCCCGGCCGGGCGGTCACCCGCGGCCGAAACGCTGGACGACTGGCTCGGCCGCGGCTGGCACGGACAGATGGGCTACATGGCCCGCAACGTGGGCAAGCGGCAGTGTCCCCGTCGGCTGGTGGCGGGGGCCAAGAGCGTGATATGCCTGGCCGTCAGCTATGCCCCGGGCCCCGAGCAGGCCGGCGGCCCGGTCAGCATCGCGCGATACGCCCGCGGACGGGACTACCACAAGGTCCTCAAGGCCCGATGCCACACGCTCATGGACCGTATCCGCGCGATCGAGCCGGGTTTTGCCGGACGTGCGTTCGTGGACACCGCGCCGGTCCAGGAGCGTGCCCTGGGGCGGCAGGCGGGACTGGGTGTGATCGGGCTCAACGGGTGCCTGATCACCCGCGAGTTCGGCAGCTACGTGCTGCTGTGCGAGATTGTCTGCACGCTTGACCTCTCGCCGGACGAGCCGATCGAGGGCGACTGCGGCCGATGCGGGGCCTGCCTGGAGGCCTGCCCCACCGGCGCGCTGGCGGACGGCGCCCTGGTCGATGCACGCCGATGCATCAGCTACCTGACCATGGAACACCGCGGCGCGATTGACGCGGCGTTGTGGCCGAAGATGGGCCAGGCGTTGTTCGGCTGCGACCGCTGCCAGGCGGCCTGCCCCCACAATCGCGACCTTCGGCCCGGCGACCCGGCGCTTCGCGCGCGGAAGCCGCCGCTCGGGGGGGCGAGCGTTGCGGACATCCTCACCTGGCGAGACGACGACTGGGACCACGCCGCCAGAGGGTCGGCCCTGAGGCGGGCCTCCTGCGAGATGGTCCTGCGAAACGCGATCGTCGCAGCGGGAAACGGCGCGGCAGGCCCCGACGCCGACACCCGCGCGCTGCGGACGGCTATCGAGGCGGTCGCCCGGCGGTATCCGCCGTTTGGCCCCATGTGCCAGTGGGCACTTGCGCGACTGGGCACGTCGCCGGCGCCGTGACCGCATCGGGCGCCACGCCGGTTGACCGGCGACCAGCCCGGACGTATAAGGACACCGAACCGAGGTGCGACATGAGCGAATCGGCAAGCCGAGTGGATCTCGCGGCGATAGAGCAGGCCGTCAGGACGATCCTGCAGGCGGTCGGGGAGGACCCGTCCCGCGAGGGCCTGGCCCAGACGCCCGGTCGCGTGGCACGGATGTACGCCGAACTGTTCGCCGGACTGCACGAGGACCCGGCGCGGCACCTGCAGGTGCACTTCACCGAGCAGTATGACGAGATGGTCGTCCTGCGCGACATCCCGTTCTACTCGATGTGCGAGCATCACCTGCTGCCGTTCATGGGCCGGGCCCACGTGGCGTATCTGCCCCGCGGGCGCGTGGTCGGCATCAGCAAGCTGGCACGCGTCGTCGAGGACATCGCCCGCCGACCGCAGGTCCAGGAAAGGCTCACCTGCGAGATCGCCGACGTCCTGATGAAGGAACTGAAGGCCCGCGGGGTCGGCGTGATCATCGCGGCCAACCACACCTGCATGACCATCCGAGGCGTCCGCAAGCCGGGCTCCGAAATGGTCACCTCCGTGATGCGGGGCCTGTTCAAGAGCAACCTCGCCACCCGGAACGAGGCCATCAACCTCCTGATGGGCCGATAGCGCCCCGTCCCGCCATGCGCCGTGTGCACGGTTGGCCTCGGCGGCGGACGAATCGTACTGTCCCAACAGGTCCGACGCCGCACGAGGCGCCCGGGCCGGGCGGCGACACTGGGAGGGCACGCCGAGCTAAACAACGAGGAGGACCGGTTCTGTCGGCCGGATCGACAAGCCGGACGTCGAGGGAGGGAGATTGCCCTTCGCCTTGGCGATCTCAGGCGGGCGGACCCGACGGTCCGCCCGCCTCTGTATTGCGCCGCCTGTCAGGAGGAGCCTGGTGCCGTGGTCTGACGCGAAGCGGCAGCCACGACGTCCCAATCCGGATATGCCCTCGATCGTGCGGAGATCGTGGTTGCCGCTTCGCGTCAAACGATGGCACCCGGCTGTGTCCCTGTGGAAATTCTCGCCGGTGTTGTTTCCATCTGTGTGATCCGTGTAACCTGTCTGCCGACAGGCGGGTCTGTGGACCGAGCCGTTACTTTCACGCAAACCCCGACGGTGCACCATGACAGACGCTGACCGGACAACCCACGCCAAGGCCAGGCGCGACCGCATCGTGAAGCTGGTCTTCCTGGCCGTCATCATCGCGGCGGCCTGCGGGGTCTACGTGCTCCAGACCCGGACGCCCGACACGTTCGAGACGGACTGGCCGGCGGGGCTGGACGAGGCCCTGGCCAGGGCCAAGACCACCGGCCGGAACGTCGTGGTCTTCTTCATTCGCGAATCCCCGGGCGACGTGACGCGGAGACTGCTCAAGACCACTCTCCGCCGGCCGGCAAACAAGCAGGCCGTCAAGGAGTTCATCCCCGTCGGCGAGAAGGTCTCCATCGCCCCGCCGGACGAGCTGGCCAAGAGGTACAAGATCACCGCCCTGCCGACCATGCTCGTGCTGGACGCCGACGGCAACGAGCTGTCCCGCGCCGAAGGGTTCATCGGGGAGGTCGCGTTCAGGCAGAACTTCCTCGCGCCCGGGTCGCTGAAGCACCAGTTGCGAACCGACTGGCCCCCGGGCACCGACCGCGCCGACGAGCAGGACCTGGCCAAGGCACTGGCCGCCGCTCGCAAGGCCGGCCGGAAGGGCGTGGTGGCCTTGTTCGTCCGCCCGGACCTGAGCGACGCGTCCCGGCACATGCTCAAGACCACCCTCCGCGCGGCGGTCAGCGTCAACGTCAAGGCCTTCGAGCCCTTCGGCGCGATGGTGACCCTCTCATCGCCCCTGGCCGAGACGTTCGCCATCCGCCGACTGCCGACCCTCCTCCTGCTGGACGCAGCCGCAGGTCTGACCCCGGCCAAGCGCGAGCGCGCCCGCCGCGAGGGCTACGTCGACGACGCGTCCTTCGCCGCCTTCCTGGCCGGCCTGAAGTCGGCGCCCTAGAACGACAGGGCGTAGGGCACGACAAGACGACAGATCTGTTGCGGGTGGGGAGTTTGCTTGCCTGGGCGGGGATGAATGCCGATAACAGGGCGCATGGGCGAATCGCCGCCGTCGACGCCATCCGGACCTGAACGCCGCGGACGCTCCACCGCCGCGTGGTGGGGCCTGTGCGTGGCGGTCTTCTCGCTGGGGTACCTGGCCACGTGCCAGCGCGGGTTCAGTTGGCAGGACAGCGGGACGTTCCAGCGGCGCGTGCAGGACGGAGACTACAGCGGCGATCTCGGGCTGGCCCTGGCCCACCCGCTCTACATCGCCGCAGGGCAGGCGGTTCGGGCCGTTCCTCTCGGCCCGTTCGCGATGAGGCTGAACGCCTTCAGCGGGGTCGGCATGGCCGTGGCGCTGGCGAACCTGATGGCCGTGGTCACGCTGCTGACGGGGCGGCGATGGATCGGCCTGGCCACGGCCGGCATGCTCGCCGTGTGCCACACCGCGTGGTGGCTGTCGACCATCGCGGAGGTCTACACGTGGTCCGCCGCGGGCCTGACGGGCGAGCTGTGGCTGCTGGCGCATCTGCTTCGGCGCCCGCGATGGGGCGTGCTGGCGGGGTTGGCGTTCGTCTGCGGGCTGGGCTGGTGCGTGCACAACTTTGTCCTGCTGGGGCTGCCTGTATACCTGGCCGTCGCGGTCGTGCTGGTCCGCACGGGCCGGCTGCGGGCCTGGTCGCTCGCAATCGCGGCCGCCGCGTTCGCCCTGGGCGCGGCGCCCTACCTGGTCATGATCGTCCAGAAGGCGGCCGCCACGGGCCGCCCGGGCGCGGCGGTGGTTTCGGCCCTGGTGGGCGAGTACGGCCCGAACGTGTTCAACCTGACCGACATGTCAGACAAGGCCCTGTCCAACACCGTGCTGATGGGCATGAACGCTGTGAGTCTTCTCGTTCCTCTGGCGGTCGTGGGGTGGTTCGCCCTGCGGCGCCGCGCGGGGGCCGGTGCGGCCGCGGCCATAGCGGCCCTGACCGTCATCCACATCCTCTTCGTCGCACGGTACAACGTGCAGGACCAGTTCACCTTCTTCCTGCCGTCGCTGGTGATGATCGCCCTGGCCGCGGGGCTGGGTCTGGCCGAGCTGGCCGAGCGGTCTCGGCGGTGGCGTATCGCCGCGATCGCCGCTGCTGCGGTCTCGATCGCGCTGCCTCCGGCGTTCTACGCCGCGGCGCCCGCCCTGGCAAGGGCTGCCGGATACGACCTGCCCGAACGGCACCGGTTCCGTGACGAGCTGCGCTACTGGATGGTGCCGTGGAAGCACGATGAGGACTCGGCCGAGCGCTTCGCGGCCGCGGCGCTGAGGCAAGCGGCGCCCGACGGGGTCATCCTGACCGACAGCACGGCGGACGACCCGCTTCGGCTGGTTCAGCGTCGCGACGGCCTGGGCGGGGACGTGTCGTTTCAGTTGGAGGACAGGGCGCTGCCATCCTACGAGGCTGATCCCGCGACGTTCCGGTCGGCCCTTGGCGGCAGGACGTTGTATCTGTACCACCGCCCGGCCGGCCGGCTCGCCGACGACGCCGAGTTCGCCCGCGGCCCGACCGACGCCCTCTACCGCCTGACCCGCTGGCGCCCCCGAGCACAGTGAAGCGCCCGCGACCGCAAATCTAAAATCTACAACCCGCCTGTCGGCAGGCAGGTCCAGAATCCAAGATCAGAAACTGTCGCACTCGCGGTAGGCCTGGATGACGGCCTGTTCGCCTTCCTTGCCTTTCTGGCTGTTGCCGTGCTCCATGCCGATCACGCCCTTGTAGCCCTTCTGGTGCAGCCACTTGAAGACGTTCTTGTAGTTGATCTCCCCGGTGGTGGGCTCCTTGCGGCCGGGGTTGTCGCCGACCTGGATGTAGGCGATCTCCGACCAGGACTTTTCCATGTTCGGGATCAGGTTGCCTTCCTGGATCTGGGCGTGGTACAGGTCGTCGAGGATCTTGCACGACGGGCTGCCAACGCCCTTGCAGATCTCGTACGCCTGGGGCACCTTGCGGAGGAACAGCCCGGGGTGGTTCGCCCACCAGTTGAGCGGCTCGAGGACCATGACCACGCCGGCCGGCTCGAACACCCCGGAGGCGACCTTGAGGTTCTCGATGACGTTGGCCGTCTGGTAGGCCCATTCCATCCTGGGCGAATACCCGCCGGGCACCACCGTGGTCCACGTGGCGTTGACGCGCTTGGCGACCTCGATCATCGCCGTGGCGCTGCGGGTGATCTGGTCCTTCAACTTCTTCGGATCGTTCACCAGCGCCCCCAGCCCGGAGACGAACACGCCCATCGTCATGTTCAACTGCGTCATCGTCTTGGCTATTCTTTCCTGGAGGTCGGGCTTTTTCCGCGGCATGCCGTTGTCCTCCCAGGCGGTGAAGCCCTGGTCGGCTGCGAACTTCAACTGGTCGATCAGGTCCGGCGCGTGACTGCGAAACATGCCGAAGTGCGGGGCGTACTTCATGCGGAACTTGCCCGGCTTGCCCTTGGCCGCCTGTGCCTTGGCCGGCGAGACCCCCACCGCCCCCGCCGCCACGCCCGCCGCCCCTGCCGCCATCAGTGTCCGTCTGTCCATTGTCACACCTCTTTCGATTGTCTGTTGTCGATCCTCCTTCGCCAAGGCTACGGAGGACACGTTGACGATTGGCGATCAGCGATTGTCGATTTCAGATGGGGCATCGTCAATCGTCAATCTGAAGTCCTTCTCTGTGGCTTGCCCTGACCGCGGGTCTCTGATAGCGTGCAGGGACGGCAAAGGAGCAGCATCGTGAATGGCGCAGGCAACTCACTAAGAATGGTAATGGCCTCCGCGGCGTGCGTGCTGGGCGTTCTTGCGGCGTGTTCGGCGGCCGGGGGCGATCAACTGCTGGTCGGGGCGGCGTGCGGGGACATCACGCCGGCCGGGCCCGTGGCCCTGTGCGGGCAGTTCCACCTGCGGATCGCGCGGAAGGTCGAGACGCCCCTGGCGGCCAACGTGATCGCCCTGGAATCCCGCCGCGCCGGCAAAGCGGTCGACGCGGCCGTCATGGTCGCCTGCGACCTGGTCTACGTGCCCGCCGACGTGCTGGCCGAGGTGCGCCGGGCGGTGCGCAAGCGGGCGCCCGAGATCGATCCGATGAAGATCGTCCTGAGCGCCACGCACACCCACACCGCCCCGGTCCTGCTGGAGGGCAAGTACCCGGTCCCGAAGACCGGCGTGATGCAGGTGGGCGAGTACCGCGCGTTCTTCGCCGACCGCGTCGCCGAGGCGATCGCCCGCGCGTGGAAGGCCCGCAAGCCGGGCAGCGTCACGTGGGGGCTCGGCCACGCCGTGGTCGCCTACAATCGCCGGGCGACGTACGCCGGCGGCAGGGCGCAGATGTACGGGCGGACGAACACGGCGAGCTTCCGCGGCCTGGAGGGCTACGAGGACCACGACGTCAACACGCTGTTCTTCCGCGACGCACGGGGCAAGCTGATCGCCATGGCGGTCAACGTCTCCTGCCCGGCCCAGGAGGTCGAGTCCCGCACGGCGGTCAACGCGGACTTCTGGCACCCGGTGCGCCAGGCCCTGCGCAAGCAGTACGGGGCGGAGGTGTGCGTGCTGGGCTGGACGGGCGCCGCGGGGGACCAGTCGCCCCACCTGATGTACCGCAAGGCGGCGGATGAGCGGATGCGCAAGCTGCGGGGCCTGACGCGCGTCGAGGAGATCGCCCGGCGGGTCGTCCGGGCCGTCGACGAGGCCCACCAGGCCGTCAAGAACGACCGCCACGCCGACGTGCCGCTCGTCCACAGGGTGAAGACCCTCCGCCTGCCGATGCGCCTCGTCACCGAGGCCGAGCACGCCGAGGCCAAGGCCGCCGTCAAACGCGCCGCCGACCAGATCGCCCGGGACCCCAGGCAGGCCGCACGGGCACACCGGCGCATGCGATGGTACCAGGTGACGGTCGACCGCTTCGAGCGGCAGAAGACCGAGCCCAAGCCGACCTGCGCGATGGAGCTTCACGTGGTGCGGCTCGGCGGCGCGGTGGTGTGCACCAACGCGTTCGAGCTGTTCACGGACTTCGGCATACGGATCAAGGCCCGCAGCCCGGCGACGCAGACGTTCGTGGTGCAGCTCGCCGGGGCGGGGACGTACCTGCCCACGAAGCGGGCCGTGCGCGGCGGGCACTACAGCGCCGTCGTCCACAGCAGCCTCGTCGGGCCCGAAGGCGGACAGGTGCTCGTCGACCGGACCGTCGATCTGATCAACGCCGTGTGGAAAGACGCAAGATAGACTGTTGCGACCTGCAAAGGTAATGTTCAGCCGCTCCTGGAGAGGCTCGCCATGTTTAGCGGGCGAGCAACGCTCGCCGTGTGTCGTTCGAACGACGAGCGGCGAGCGTAGCTCGGTGAGCTGAACGACCAAGGACACACCGATGAAGCCGACGCGAACGTGGATGATCGTCCCGGCGCTGGTGTACGCGATGACGGCGACAGCGGCGGACTGGCCCCAGTGGGGCCGGACCGGCGGGCGAAACATGGTCTCACCCGAGAAGAACCTGCCCGCGACCTTCACCCCCGACAAGGGCCGCGCCGGCAAAGGCGGGAATGTCACGTGGGTCCGAAAGACCGGCCACGCGACCTACGGCAACCCCACCGTCGCCGACGGACGCGTGTTCGTCGGCACGGACGACAGCACGCTGAGCGGCGACAAGCGGCTGAAGCGCACGCGCGGGGGCATGGTTCAGTGTTTCGACGAGGCGACGGGCAAGCGGCTGTGGCGGCTGGTGATTCCCAAGCGGACGGGCCTGCCCAAGCGGCTTCTCTACGGGCACCAGCACCTGGGCACGTGCTCGTCCCCGACGGTCGAGGGCCGGCGGGCATACGTCGTGACCGGGGCCTGCGAGGTGCTCTGCCTCGACGTCCGCGGACAGGCCAACGGCAACGACGGGCCGTACGTGGATGAAGGGCGGTACATCGTCGGAGCGGGCAGAAAGCCGGTCAAACTCGCGACCGACGACGGCGACATCCTCTGGCGGTTCGATATGATGGACCAGGCCGACGTCATGCCGCACGACGTGGCCAGTTGCTCGGTCCTCCTGTGCGGGGACTTCCTGTACACCAGCACGTCGAACGGCGTGGACGGCCCGCACAAGAAGGTCCTCAACCCCAAGGCGCCCGCCTTCATCGTGCTGGACAAGCGCACCGGGCGATACGTTGCCCGCGAGGCCGATCGCATCAGCGAACGGCTCTGGCACACCCAGTGGTGCTCGCCCTCGCTGGGCAGAGTCGGCCACAAGACGCTGATCTTCCTCGGCGGGGGCGACGGGATCCTGTACGCCTTCGAGGCCCTGACCGCGGCGCCTCCCGAGGGGGCCGGACCCGCCGACCTGAAGACCGCCTGGCGATACGACTGCAACCCGCCGAACTACCGCTATCGCGACGGGAAGGAAATCCCCTACTACGAGGGCGATAAGCGCAAGAGCTGGTCCACCAACAAGAACGACGGCACGTTCCTCGGGCCCAGCCAGATCATCGGCACCCCCGTCTTCCACGAGAACCGCGTGTACGTCGCGATCGGGCAGGACCCGATGCACGGGCGAGGCCGGGGCCTGCTCCACTGCGTCGACGCGACCAAGACGGGCGACGTGACCAAGACCGGCTGCGTGTGGACGTACGACGGGCTGGACCGCAGCATGGCCACCGTGTCGATCGCCAACGGGCTGCTGTACGTCTCCGACGTCGCCGGGGCCATCCACTGCCTCGACGCCGAGACCGGAAAACCCCACTGGGTCCACCGGACGAACACCGAGACGTGGGGCGGGGCGCTGCTGGCCGACGGGAAGGCCTACGTCGGCACCAAGCGCCACCTCTACGTCTTCGCCCAGGGCACCAAAGAGAAGCTCCTGAACCGCATCCGCCTCGGCGCGCCGATCTACTCCACGCCCATCGCCGCCAACGGCGTGCTGTACGTCGCCTCCCAGCGGGAACTGTGGGCCGTGGCCGCAACACCCTGACCCGGGTCAGGTTGTCGATCCTGCTTCGCCCTCCGGGCTTCCGGCTTCGCCAAGTCGGCGACGCTCCATAGCTTTAGCGACGGAGCGGTTACGCCGGACAAGACGCAGGACGGGGTGACGATTCGTGCTCCGCAGAGCAGGAGGCTGCTTCGCGGAGCAGTATTGTCGCGTGTCGATCGGGGCCCTCAGCGGCACAGGAGGGAGCCGTGGCGTCTCGCCGCGGCGCCGTTTCCCCACGCCCTGTGCCCCACGCCCCACGCCCTGCTGGCGAGAACTCAGCGCGGCAGAACGGCCGGGTCAAGCGGCTCGGCGGCCGGCGGCAGTGCGGCCAGGGCGCTGCTCAAGTCCTCCGCCAGCCGCGCCTGCCGCGCGCGGGCTCGCGCGGACATCGCCAGAAGCATCGCCGCCGCGTCAGGCCTGTCGTCCGGCGGCGGCACTGGAGCATCGTCGGCGGCCGCCGTCGCGGCCCCCGCCGGGGCCGCAGCCAGGACGGGGGCGGCATAGCCCGTGGCGTCGCGCCCGCGGCAGCCCCACGCCGCTTCCACGTCCAACGCGCTGATTACCCCGTCGGTGTTGACGTCCGCCCGCGTCTGGGCCGGGCCTGCACCCGGCAACTGCCCGCGATACTCCCACACCTCCGCCAGGTCAAACACGTTGTTCACCAGGTCCCCGTTGGCGTCCCCCGCCAGGGCCGTCACGATCCGGTCGTTATCCCCCGCAAGCGGGTGGCCCGCCTCGTCCCTCACCCCGTCCAGCCGAACGGCGTACCTGACGTCATCCGGCAGCGGCTCGGAGAACGCGATCTGCGCCGTATCCCCGTCCCGCCCGGAGACGGTCGCCGTGATGCCCGACAGGTCAACCGCCCCGTTGCCGTCATTCCCCGCAAACGCCACCGACGCGCCCGCCAGGTCCACCTCCTCGGAGAAGTCAACCACCAGCGTCTGGATCCCGCCCGTCCTCGGCTCGGAGAACCCCCCGTCGTCCGGGATCTCCAGAAGCCGCTCCGCCCCGTCATGGACGCCCGCGCTGTGCCATGCGGTGATCGTCGGGGGGGCCAAGTCAACCCGGGCAATCGCGGTGTTGCTGTCATGAGTCCCGTCGTTGACGATCACTTCAATAACGCGCGTCACCGGCTCGGGTCCGGCCGCGGTGTTGTCGTAGGTGAGCGTGCGCAACACCTTCTCGTAGTTGGCCAGTGCGTCGCTGCCGGTCAGGCTCAGCACGCCGGTCAGTGGGTCGTAAGTCGCCGCTACGATGCTCGTGTCCGCTGTGTCAATGTCGAGGAGTTCATCTTCACCGTCGGGGTGGTTTGTCAGCGTAACGGTGGCGCCGGCGAGCTGCGGGTCGTCGGAATCGACGACGCTCAGATCGTCATCCACGACGGAGACCGTCCCACCGCCCGGGACAAAACTCGCAAGGAAACCCGTCCCCGGCTCGTCCGGTCCGTTCAGGTCCACGACCGGAGCAATGGTCGTCACGCGAACGTCGTCCAGGTACAGACTCTCCACGCCAACAAAATGCGTATTCGTGTTGGAGTGCCGGAAACGGACGTAGACTTCACTGTCTGCCACGAGGTCGATCCCGGCATTGGCAATACCCTCATCAAGGTCCAACGCGTAATACGCGTAGATCGCCGTCGGATCGCCTGAGTATATCGAGTGCCATTGGGCACGGTCGGTGCTGAGCTCGACATGCGTCTGGGTGTAGTGCTGATAAAGATAGATCCGTTTCGCCCAGAAACCCAGCCACAACTCCGTTTGGCCCTCGTATCCCGCCAGGTCCAGAAGCATCGTCGCAGTCTGATTGAGGCCGTCGTTCTTCGGTGAACGTAACTTCAAGTGTTGCAAGCCCTCGGCCGGGCTGTCGTCGGTCGTCGCCAATACCGTGCCCTCATCGGCGGTCTCGAAACGCCAATGGTTCGGCGCCATGGGCCAGGTCTCGAAGTCCTCGTGCAGCGGAATGGTGGTCGTTGCCGGCGCGAACTCGACGGTACCCATGTAGACGTCCGCTGGTTCGCCAATGACGGCATCCTGGTCCTGGTCCATATGATTGCCCGCCGGGTCCTGCACGTCCGGCCCCACGGTCAGGCGATATTGCCCGCGAACGTTCCGGTCCGCAAACGACAGCGTGAATTGCGTATCGCCGCTGCCGCCCACCGGCGCCACCGCCACCGGTGTGATTTCGACCCCTTGCGGATCCTTCAATACGAGGTCATCCGATGTGAAGCTTGACACATCGATTGCCTCGTTGAACGTCACGGTGATCTCGTTCAAGGGACCGGCGCCGAGCGCAAGATCCGTGGGCGTGTGCCCTGTCACCCGGGGCCCCTCGTGGTCGCCGCCTAGCACCATCTGAATGTCGTCCAGATATAGGACGTCCCCGGAGGAGCCACGAATGTTGTGATGCCGGAAGCGCACGTAGACTCTGCTATCCACGGCGAGGTCGATCCCGGCATTTGCGATCCCCTCATCCAGGTCCAGTACGTAATGGGTGTAGCTCGACGGTGGATCGGTTGAGTACACCTGGTGCCAGGCTTGGCCATCGGCGCTGACTTCCACGTAGGTCTGGCGGGAGAAGGCCGTGTATATGACGTCGCGTTTGGCCCAGAAGTCCAACCACAAGTCCGTTTGGCCCTCATGGCCGGACAGGTCCAGCAGGACCGTGGCCGTCTGATCGGCATCACGGATGTCAGAGACGAACTTCAGGTGTTGCGTCCCGCCGTGAGGGCCGTCCGTGGTCACCACCAACGCCGTACCGGTATCGTGGGTAGAGAAACTCCAAGAGGTCGAGGCAGGTGGCCAGATCTCGAAGCCCTCATTGACTGGAATCGCGATCTGCGTCGGCGCGAACTCCACCGTCCCGGCGTAGGCATCCGACGACTCGCCGGACACCCAGTTTTCGTCCTGGTCCATCGGGTTGCCGGCAGGATCGAGTATGTTCGGTCCGAGGGTGAGGCGATACTGCCCTCGCATGTCCTGGTCCGCAAACGACAGCGTGAATTGCGCATCGGCGCTGCCGGCCACCGGCGCTACGGCCACGGGCGTAATCGCCAGTCCCGACGGCGCCTTGAGCACGACGTCTTCGGGGGTGAAACTCGCCGGGGCGATGGCCTCGTCGAAGGTCACGGTGATTTGGCCCAGCGGCCCGGCATCCGAGGCCAGTTCCGTGGGAGTGTGCGAGAGAACTCTGGCGCCGAACATGTCATCGCCGTTCTCCACCACACGGACGTCGTCCAGGTACAACGTATTGTCGGCGTGCTTCCCGTAGTGAAAGAAGCAAATCTGAAAATCGTCCGTGTAGTTGAGTTTCACCTCAGCGATCTCACGGTCGAGATCGACCGCGTAATGCGTGTAGTCGGCCGTTTTGTGCAAATCCAGTTGGATTACGGACCAGGACGCGCTGCTGTCCGGGCGCATGTAGAGATGATTGCGCTGATCGAACGGATGACCTGTGGTCTTCTCCCAGAAATCGAGCGACACCCCGCTGGCAGGGGTCGTCCCCGCCAGCAGATCCAGATGCAGGATCGCCCGGACGATGTTGCTGCCGGAATCGCTCTGAGTCATCTGCAACTGGTATGCATCTCGCGGATCATTGGCGTCTGTTACGGACACCTCGCCGGAGCCCGTGGTCTGAAACTCCCAGTCTCCGACCAGCCCTTCGATCGATCCGGCCTCGAAGTCCTCGGTAAATGGCAGGAGGAAGACGGAGAAGTGCCTTACGTAATCATCGCCCCCGGTCCCGTCGGCGTTTCCGTCCAACGGGTTGCCCAGCAGGTCAGTCAGCCCACCGCTGCGAGCCTTGAAGCGATAGTCCCCCGTCGGCAGCACGCCGGCGTCTATCTGGAACGTGGTGGTCATACCGTCGACGTATGGCGCCAGGACGCTCAGGGAGTAGGCAACGTCGTCACCGGTGTCAAACTGACCGTCCGCCCCGACTCCGACCAGTTCCCAGTTGGCCAAATTGTTGACGGTGGCTGCGGCCATACCTTCGGAGAACTGAATGTCCAAGGCGTCGACTGATCCCCACGTCTGTCCGCTCGCCGGCAACTGCTGGACTGACTTGATGATAGGCGGGATGACCACATCGACTTCGATCACCAGCGACCAGGAATTGAGCGACCACGCCCCCCCGCGCTCGGAATCATCGATAACCTTCAGCTTCCACTCACCTTGCGCGTCGGATGCGTCTACAACTGACAGCAGTCCTTTGGGTCGGTATCGCCCGATGAATGGCGCGGTGCCGGACGAAACAGGCACGTCGCCCTCATCGTCCAGGATTGTGCCTGCAAAGTCGTTGCCGCTGCCGCCGATGTACGAGAAGAGCGGTATTTCGGTTCCGTCGGGAGCGATGAGAGTGGCCACGAGATCGCGGACGGAGGTATTTGTGATGTCGAGCACGACGTCCACATCGCCAATAAGGAGTGGATCGACAATAGTCAACCTTGACGTGATCGTGCCCTCATCGGACCGGTCCTTGGGGACGTCCGTCGGCGTGTAAGTGTCGATATAGGGATCATCGAGGGTGAAAAGGCCGGCGTGAGACAGGCCGGGTATGCCGCCGGCGTCCAGGACGGCGCCGTGTAGAAGGACGTAGGCAACATCGCCTTCACGAGGCAGTCCCGCCACCGTGTAGGCCGCCGTATCGGCATCGACGGGGGCCGCTGTGGTTACCTCACCCTCGCTGAGTTCCAGGTCCCCGACGTCAATCGATCCGGGCTGGATCGGCTCGCTGAAGTCGATGACGATCTGCGTTGGCGCGTCGGCCAGGACCTGGCCCTCGGCAGGGCTGGTGGCGGTGACAGTCAGGGGCAGGGGGTCATAGAAGAACACGGCCTGCCAGGGCGCGTTGGGATCGGCGTCATCGGCCCGCCACACGGCGCCTTCGGCAATGTCCATGGCCTGGGGGCCCTGTAGAGTCACCGGGGACGTGTCGAAGTGAAACGTGATCGAGTCTGCATCGCCGTCCAGCACAAACGAATCAGCCGGCAGCGTGTTCACTGTCAGGTCGGCAGGTTCGACGGAAGCCGGATCGAGGGCGTTGGGGAAATCGACGGTGAAATCAACCGGCGGCGCGTCCACGACCGCCCCGTCGCCAGGGCCGCTGCCGGTAACCGTGAACTTCATCTCCTCCAGGGCGCCCAACAGGTTGAGTCGGCCCCCGGTAACCGTGATGCCCGACAGCGAGGCCACCGGGTCGACCCCGTCGAAAATCGCCTGGCGGATCTGGGTGTACCAAGCCGACGGCACCTTGGCAGCCAGCAGCGCCACGGCACCGGTGACATGAGGGCAGGCCATCGACGTGCCGGAGATGCTGGCATAGTCAGTGGCAATACCCCGGGAGTTCATCGCCGGGGTCTTCACCGTGGGCGTCGTGCTCAGGATCTCCTCACCCGGCGCGCCAAGGTGCACGGTGGTGAGGCCGTAGTTGGAAGAGGAGACCCGCTCGTCGTTGTGATCGGTAGAAGCAACGGCAATGATGTTGTCGAGGTCATAGTTCGAGGGATAGTGAAAGGCCTTGTCGTTGTTGTCGCCAATCTCATCGATGCCGCCATTCCCTGCTGACGTCACGAAGAGTATGCCCTCGTCGCGGCTTGCCTCGATGGCCTGATGGAGAGCCTGGACGTAGTGGTCTTCCTTGCTACGATAGCTGTTGTTTGTCGCCACAACGTTGACACCATAGTCGCGCCGCATCATCGTGGCGTAGTTGACTGCCAGCGCGGCATCAGAGGCTTTCCCGTATTCCCCAGATGCGCTGATCCACCTCAAGGCCATGATCTTCGTGTTCCAGGCTACCCCGACGACGCCCTGGCCATTGTTCCCCACCGCGGCAATCGTGCCGGCCACATGCGTACCGTGGTAGTTCTCATCTTTGGGATCTTCGTTCTTGTCGCGGAAGTCCCACCCATGAACATCGTCGATGAGGCCGTTTTCATCGTTGTCCAGACCGTCATCCGCTATTTCGCCGGGATTGACCCACATGTTGGCCGCCAAGTCGGGATGCGTGTAATCGACCCCAGTGTCGAGTACCGCCACGACCACGTCGGAACCGCCCGTGATGGTCTCCCACGCCTCCGGGGCGTCGATGTCCGCATCCACCGTCCCGCCGGTCTGTCCGGTATTGTTCAGTCCCCACAGTTCCTCGAACTTGCTATCGTCCGGGACCGTCTCAAGCGTGAACGTGACATCCGGCTCGAAGTAGGCGATGTTCGGATTGGCGGCGAACCATTCGCCGACGATGTCGGCAGGGGAACCATATGTCTGAACGAGGACCAGTCCCACCATGCCGAGCCCGCCAATGACGTCAAAGTCCTGGGCGTCGGCGGGCAGCAAACTGACAGTTTCCGCGACCGATGAGACCGTGGCGACAGCTTCGTTGGTGAACTGGACTATCCAACGGTCCGACCGACAGCTCTCGGCCACCCCTGTGACCATCGCGTCGGACCCACCGGCGGTGTCTGTCTGCTGACCCGGGGTTCTGAGCGTTGCGAACCATGCGGGATCAACCTGTGATGCCCCGACAGGACTGGCGTCCACCGGGGCTAACGTGTTGCCATTCAGCATAACCCTCGGCTCGAGCGGCTCGAGGGCCGGGTGCCGCCGCAAGAGAGATGAATCCGTCCGATCACCGTGTCCGGTCATCGCAGTCCGAGAGCCCATTGTGCCTCTCCGTTTCTGCAACCATGTCCGCACTGCCATAGCATGCTCGGCTCGAAAGGAGATGGGTCCGGACTGCCGTAGAGGCAAACGTCTCCGTTCAAAGCCTCTCTGCCTGGTTCAGATGCCGCGTGTCCCCGTACTGCCGGAACGCAGACTTAAGTTGTAAAGTCTAGCGACCGGTCAGTTGCTTGTCAAGAGGCAATTCCCGATCATTGCCAATCTGTGCTTTGCGGTAGAAGGGCGCTTCGCAGAGCATAGATGCCCACAGCACTCAGCAACGCCAACGGCTCATTGGACGGGATAACGGGGCCTTCGGGCCGGTTCATCCCCAACGGGGCCCTTCGGGCCTGTCAAGAACCCGGCGCGGTAAAACGAGCGGGCCAGGAGCACGGGCCGACGGAGAGCCGGATCTCAGCGACCCAGGAGTGCCATTGGCCCCGTAGACTATACACAATATGGGGAGTCTGCAAATTTCCACTTACCGAATCGCACCACGAAAATCGGGCACAGAAACACACTTAAAACCTTTTATAATATAGAATTACAGTTTACCCCACCCCGTGTGCCGCGCCGAAAGTGGAAACCTGTGTAAACCTGTGTAAACCTGCCCGATTGTGAGTTTCGGACTTGTCCTCCGTAGCCGCTCCGTCGCTGAAGCTATGGAGCGTCAGTGACTTGGCGAAGGAGGATGGCGGATTTGTCCTGCTCTGTGGTCTGACCCCCGTCGGGCCAGACCACTACCCCCGGAGCAGCTTTCCGGCGGCGGCGAGGAGCCTGGCGCGCCAGGAGGCCATCGTCGACGGGGTGGCGACCGTGCTGCGCAGGAGGTGGGTCTCGAAGGCGGGAGCCTCGGCGGCGTTGGCGGTGTCCCGTATCTCCTTCAGCACAGCCGCCATGTCCGCCGCCCCGGGGGCGTCGCTGGCGTGCCGCGTCAGAAGGACTTCGCAACTCCGCATCAACTGGAAGTCGCTGCGCGCCTGCCACATCCGCACCAGCGCCATGGTCGGCGTCAGCGTGCCGTCCGACCGGACGGCGAGCATGCCGCGTCCGTTGAGCCAGTATCCGTTGTAGGTCCCCCCCATCGGGGTGCTGGCCCCGTAGACGTAGCATCCGGCCGCGCCGAGGGCGCAGGCGTAGAACCCGCAGGTGTAGCGGTCGGGATACGCCGAGTAGACGTACACGTGTTTGACACCGCCCTTGCGGGCGGCGGCGACGGCGTTGCCCAGGCCTGCGGCGTCCGGGATGACGATCAGGGCCGACCAGGGCTTCAGGGCCGAGACGTCCTGGACCTCGAGCAGGTCGCTGCCGGCGACCACCATGGCGGCTGCGCCCTTTTCCGCCGTGGCCAGCGCCACCCCGGCGGCGCTGTCCTTCCCGGGGATATCGCCTCGGCTTTCCCACAAGAGGTATCGCCGCTTGACCTTGGCGGCGTCGGCCAGGGCGATCATCTTGGCCAGGCCCTTGGTGAAGCTGGCGCCCGTGCGTGAGGCGTTGAGCAGGGTACGGCCGCGCGGCGCGACGTCGGCGGGGAAGCCCCTCAGGTGGGCGGCGCAGGACGACGAGGAGACGGAGATCGTCCCGTCGACGCTGCTGACGCTCACGCCGGGGATCCTCAGCGCGTCGACACCGCTGGTCAGCAGCAGCCGGCGCACCTTGGCCGTCTCGAGCACCTGCTGTGCCGGCGGCAGCGACGTGGCGAGCACGTGGTAGAAGTCCTCGGCCTGGACGCTGTTTCTGACGCCGATGATCGGGTTGGCCGCCCCTTCGACCGACAGGTTGAGCACGTCGATGGTCAGCGGGACGTCGGTGCGCAGGGCCGATCGGGTAATGCCCAGCGACCCGGTATACGGACCGGCCTCGGCGCCGGGGCGAATCCGCCCGGCCAGGAGGATCAGGCAGATCTCTCCGGCGTCGGCATGGAATCGCGGGGGCGGGACCAGGACCCACGGCCGGAACCGGACAGTCGCCGAACTCACCCGCGCGACCCTCCGGACGCAGTAGGCCGCCAGCCCGGGCTTCTCGAACGGCAGTGCCCGCCTGGTGCGGCCGCGCAGGATCGGGACGGAGATGCTGAAGCCCTTTGTCGGGCCCAGCGGCACGACGGCCAGCGGGATGACGACGTTCATACCGGCTGCGGCGGTGACGGTGACGGCGGTGGCGCGGTCGGCTGGGCGAGGCGTCCACTGGGCGGTGAAGGGCGAGCCCGATGACGGGGCGAAGACCATCGCGCCGGCGCGCTGCTCGACGGCCAACGGCGCCACCGAACACCGCGCCCGGTGCATCAAGCCGACCACGAACTGACGCCGGTACCGCACCAGGTCGGCCTGGACCTGCTTGATGTAGTCGGCCATCTGCCCTCGTCCGGCCAGGGGGACCATGGCCGCTGCAGCCAGTTGGCCGTTGCCCAGGTCCAGGCGTCTGCGTGTTCCCCCGGCGGTTAACTGGACGACCTCGACGACATGCTCGGCGTAGTCCTGGGCGAACCACTCGGGGGTCCAGGGCTGGCCGAGCCCTTCAAGCAGCCCCTTGGGCCCGAGCATCTCGCGCCGCGTCAGTTGCCCTCTCATCAGGGCCCTGCGGCCGAACATGGCCACGTGCTCGGGCGGCTGCGTCATGCCGGGGGCGTAGTGTGTCAGCCACAACCACACCGAGACGGTCTTCGTTCGGGTGCCCAGGGTGATGTAGTCGACGGCCTTGGCGCCGAGGCTGGGCCCGACGAAGTCTCGTCCGAGCGGGTCGGGCCAGGCGGCGGTTCCGGCGGGGTACGAGGCGGTGGCATCGCCCCACGCGATGGGACCGCTTTTCGTGCCGCCCGGTGCGAATCCCGGCCAGAGGACCTGCTCGGCGGGGCCGTAGTCCAGCAGGATGGCGTCGGGGGGGGGCTCGGCGGCCCGGGCCAGACGGATGTTGTCGACGATCATCGGCCCGTCGTCTGCGTTCGTGACGGTGATGGCCAGGCCCGCCTCGGGCCAGGCCGCCCGCGCCTTGGCCCGCACCACCGACAGGGGCAAGGCCAGTACGTCGCTGCCGGGCCGGACGTACGCCGGGACCGCAACGCTGAAGCCCGTCCCGGCGAAACCGACCTGAACGCGGTGAGGCAGAGGCTGCACGGTCACGGTATCGACCTTGAGCCAAGCGGCCGCGGCGAGTTTGGCGGCGCCGGCGGTGGCGCTGACGGCGACACCCGGCCGGAGCAGCCCGGCCCGGTCGCCCTGGGTAACGTAGGGTTTGCCTTTGACGGCGGTTAGCGCGACGCGCGTGCCCTTGGCGCCTTGGACGGCCCTGACCTGGGCGGGATTCTCGAATCCTTCCAGGAGCACCGGCTCGGCCCCGAGCGACCCCGAAGCGGCCCAAAGGACCGACACGACCGCAAGGGCCGTGCCCTCTGACCACCTTGTCCGTGATGCGACGCGCATGGCCGGTAGGATACCACAATCCCCCGAACCGGCAACAGCCGAATATTTCTCGTCCCTTCCTGGAACATTCACGCCGGATGATCGAGTATAATAGTGGTGGACAACGGTGCCGGAAGGAGCGGAATCTTGCGATCGGGCCTGTGGACAGCCGGATTGTGCGGGGTGGTGTTGGCTGCGTGTACGTCGGCCGGCGCACAGGGGCGCAGGGGCGTTCACATCAGGACTCCCAGGAATCCCGGGCGCATAAGCCAACTGGGCGGTCCCGTCCGGCAATACGGGGCCCGGGCGTACGGTCTGGGCTCACTGGGCGGCGGCCCGTCCGCGGGGGGCGCCGAGGCCCTTCGCAGCGACATTACCGGTGCGCCGTTGGCCGTGCAGAGCCCTTTGACCCGACCGGGATCGTCCCCCCTGGGCTCGCCGGGGACGGCGGCGGGGGCCGCGCCGGGCGTCGGGGCACTGCCCGGGACAACCGGGCGGCCCGGGACGGCACGGGCAAGGCCCCAACTGGGCGTCGCAGGGCCTGTCCCGCTGGTCGGCCAGGACGCACGGGCCCTGGGGGGGTACGAGATCAGGAGAGCGATACTGACGGCCAATCCCGCGCTGAGCGTGGCCAACAGGTACTTGCAGTCGGTCGGTCCCAGCGAGTTGGCCGCGCGTCCGCAGGCCAACAAGCCCATCACGTCGCTGGTGCCGTCGCGCCGGGGCGTGTATGCGATGCTTCTGGCCCTGGGTGAGAAGGCGTTCCGCCGAGGACAGACCACCGCCTCGTCCTCCGACTTCGACGTGGCCTTCAGCTACTTCGAGCGGGCGAGCGTCATCGCGCCGCACGCACCGGAAACGCTTGTCAGCCTGACACATGCGCGGTTTGCCACCTCGAGCGTGGCTTACGCCGCCGCGGCCCATTACCTCCGTCAGGCGCTGAAGTACCTGCCGGAACTGCCGCTGGTGCCCCTGAGGCCGAAGCTGTTCTATGGCAGCGATACCGCCGCGGCGAGCAGGTACGTTCGCCATTTGGCGCGTCTTGAGAAGCACCTGGCCGACATGCCCGACGACGTCGACGCGCTGCTCCTTCTGGCGTACTTCCGCTGGTTCAGCGGGCTAACCAACGACGCCAGAGTCGCTCTCGCCACGGCGATGACGATCGCCGTTGAGGACAACGACAAGGACACCGTCGAAGCCGTCGACACGTTCTGGGCGGGCATGGTCCGCAGCGGCAAGGCCTCCGGCAAGCTTCTGCCCGCCGCCGTGACCCGTGACGGTCGGGCCGCTGACACCGTGCCGTAAGCCCCCGGCACGGCCCGCAGCCGGCCCATGGGTCAGCGTCCGGCCGGCCCAGAGGACACGGCGCCCACCGACCTGATGCAACATCCTGAAACAGCTACGATTAAAGTGTCCGGCCCTTCGGGTCGATGCACTGATATGGACCGCCGCATCCTCAAGTGGACCCTGCTGCGGAGCCACGCAAGACATGGCCGATCCACAACCTGACCCGACGCCGGAGACAGGCGGACGCGCCCGGGCGTTGATCTGGGTGGAAGCGATTTTGCTGCGCTATCGCCTGGCGTGCCACGTCGTCATCCACACGGTTCTGTTTTCCCTGGCACTGTTACTGGCCTACCTGGTTCGACACAGCATCACGGACTCGCCCGTCTACTGGTACGATTGGTTTCCGAACTCTTACCTGCCCTGGGT
>Ga0180432_10001203_pt1 | contig 41292 bp, 35 predicted proteins | sample SS_ome_10_FD_132414 | JGI IMG/M metagenome (GOLD analysis project Ga0180432, IMG submission 132414) | Hypersaline lake sediment archaeal communities from the Salton Sea, California, USA - SS_1_MS_2 metaG | ecosystem: Environmental > Aquatic > Non-marine Saline and Alkaline > Hypersaline >... | reverse complement strand
CCCGCAGGCGGGTGGGACCCACAAGAACTGCGCAGCATCCAGGACTGGGTGGTCCGATATGAACTCATGGCCGTGCCGGGCGTGGCCGAGGTCGCTTCGGTGGGAGGTTTTGTTAAGGAATATCAGGTGGACGTGGACCCGGACGCCATGCGCGCCCATGGCGTGAGCCTGGCGCAAGTTGTCCGGGCGCTCAAGAACAGCAACCTGGACACGGGCGCCAGGACCATGGAGATCAACCGCGTCGAGTACGTGATCCGGGGCGTCGGGTTCGTCACCTCCATCCAAGACCTGGAGCAGGCGGTCCTGAAGGAGACGGATAACGTTCCCATCCGGGTTCGGGACGTGGCGCGGGTGACCCTCGGGCCGGCCCTGCGTCGGGGGGCGCTGGATAAGTCCGGCGCTGAGGCGGTGGGCGGAGTGGTGGTGGTACGATACGGGGCCAATCCCCTGGAAGTCATCAAGCGCGTGCATCGGAAAATCGCCGCGTTCGCCCCCGGGCTTCCGGAGCGCATGGTCACGGAGAGCCTGCCGGACGGATCCACGCGAGAGGTCAAGAGCAAGGTCACCGTGGTCCCTTTCTACGATCGCACCGGTCTGATCCAAGAAACCCTCGGCACCCTCAACCGGGCACTCGAAGAAGAAATCCTCGTTACCATCATCGTAGTGGTGCTGATGCTGATGCACCTGCGCAGCTCCTTGCTGATAAGCGGCACTCTGCCGCTGGCGGTGCTGATGTGCTTCATCGCCATGCGCTATTTCGGGGTGGACGCCAACATCGTGGCCCTGTCCGGCATTGCCATCGCCATCGGCACCATGGTGGACATGGGCATCGTCCTGGACGAGAACATCATAAGGCGTGTCGAAGAGGCCGACCCCTCGGAGCCGACCATAAACGTGGTCCATCGCGCGGCGGTGGAGGTGGGACGAGCGGTGGTCACGGCCGTACTCACCACGGTGATCAGCTTTCTGCCCGTCTTCACTATGCAGGCCGCGGAGGGCAAGCTGTTCCGCCCGCTGGCCTACACGAAAACCTTCGCCTTGATCGCCTCGCTTATCGTCGCCCTGACGATCGTTCCCACGGTGGCCCTGACGCTGATGTCGCGCGGGTCGCTCAAAGGGCGGCGGCGGCATGTCTGGCCCCTTGTCCTCCTCACGCTCGCCGTCGTGGGATACCTGCTGACCCATTCCTGGCTGCTGGCCGGCGCGCTGGCGGCCCTGGCGGTGCACAAGGCGGTGTTCACCGAATTGCCCGCTCGTTATCGCCCTTGGCTCCTCAAGGGCGGGAACCTGCTCGTTGTCGCCCTGGTGGCAGTCTTGCTATCGCGCAGCTGGATGCCGCTCGGTGTGGCGCAGGGATTGTCGCGCAATCTGCTATTCGTGGTGGTGGCCATCGGCGGACTGCTGCTTCTAATGCGCCTGTTTCAGCAAGCTTATCCCAGGATGCTGCGTTGGTGCCTGTCCAACAAGGGCAAGTTCCTGCTCTTGCCACTGGCCCTCTGCCTGTTCGGCCTCACGGTCTGGCTCGGTTTTGGCCGAGTCTTCGGCCTCATCCCGCGCGCCGCAAGGACCATCGGTCTGGAGGAGAGAATTCGCCTTAGCGCTCCCTGGGTCTGGGCTCGGCACAGGTTTCCCGGCCTGGGCAAGGAGTTCATGCCGGACCTGGACGAAGGGTCGTTTCTTCTCATGCCCACGACCATGCCACACGCCTCCATCGGCGAAGCGCTGGACGTGCTGCAAAAACAGGATATGGCCTTGACCGCCCTGCACGAGGTGGAAACCGCCGTGGGCAAGATCGGGCGAGTGGAGAGCCCACTGGACCCGGCGCCCATATCCATGATCGAGACGGTCATAAACTACCATTCCGAGTATATTGCGGACAAGGACGGGCGGCGGTTGACGTATAGATACGCTCCTGACCAAGAGGATGTCTTCCGCAGCCGAAAGGGCGATCCGGTTCCAGCGCCGGATGGCAAACCGTATGTCGTCCAGGGAAGATTCCTTCGTGACAACCAGGGGAATCTGATCCCCGACGAGGACGGGCATCCGTTCCGTCTGTGGCGCGTGGCGCTCGATCCGACGCTCAATCCGGGCAGAAAGGTTTGGGCTGGGATCCAGGAGCCGGAAGACATCTGGGACGAAATCGTCCGCGTCACGAAAGTTCCGGGTACTACGTCCGCGCCCAAATTGCAGCCGATCGCCGCCCGGCTGGTGATGCTCCAAAGCGGCATGCGCGCTCCCATGGGCATCAAGATATTCGGCAAGGGGCAGGCGACCCTGGAAGACCTGGAAGAGGTGGGCCTGCGGATGGAAGCCCTGCTCAAGGAGGTGCCCTCGGTCAAAGCCGAAGTGGTTACCGCTGAGCGCATAGTCGGCAAACCCTACCTGGAACTCCGCATAGACCGGAGCGCCATTCAGCGCTATGGAGTCAACGTGGTCGACGTCCAACGCGTGATTCAGACCGCCATCGGCGGAATGCCGGTCACGACCACGGTGGAAGGCCGGGAGCGCTACAACGTGCGGGTGCGCTACAAACGGGAGCTGCGCGACACGATCGGGGACCTGGGCCGCATCCTCGTACCCTCTCGTCGCGGACAGCAGGTTCCCCTCCGAGAGCTCTTGGTTGGCGGGGAGGTGAGCTACCGCCGCGGCCCGCAGGTGATCAAGAGCGAGGACGGCGGTCTGGTGACTTACGTCCTTTTCGACAAGCGCGAGGGGCACGCCGAAGTGGACGTGGTGAATGACGCCAGGAGCTATCTGCAGCGCAAGATCGACGCCGGCGACCTCGATCTTCCCGCGGGCGTCACGTTCAAATTCGCGGGGAACTACGAGAATCAGGTGCGCAGCGAGAAGAGGCTCATGGTGGTGCTGCCCCTGGCCCTTGCGGCCATATTCCTGATCCTCTATTTCCAGTTCCATCGCGTCAGCACCACCTTGCTGGTGTTCAGCGGGGTGTTCGTGGCCTGGGCCGGGGGCTTCACCTTGATCTGGCTTTACGGCGAGCCCTGGTTCCTGGACGTTTCCGTGTTCGGGAGCAACCTGCGCGATCTCTTTCAGATGCACCAGATCAACCTGAGCGTAGCCATCTGGGTCGGGTTCATCGCGCTCTTCGGCATCGCCACGGACAATGGGGTGATCGTGGCCACGTACTTGGATCAATCCTTTGATCGGAGAAGACCGGGCAGCATAGCCGGCATAAGGGAAGCGGCGGCATTGGCCGGAGAGCGACGGATCCGGCCCTGCCTCATGACCACGGCCACCACGATCCTGGCCTTGTTGCCGGTGCTTACATCAACGGGACGCGGGTCGAACATCATGGTGCCGATGGCGATTCCCTCGTTCGGCGGTATGCTGGCCACGCTGATCACAGCCTTTATCGTGCCGGTCCTATACTGCTGGTTGCGCGAGGTCGGCCTCCGATTTGCCCCAAGACCTGCGGAGGGTGAGAATGCTTGAGCCCGCGCGAGCGGGACGTGCCCGGCATTCCGCGTCAACGCAAGAACGTCCATGTCGGCTTTGATGACCCACCCCGTCCGGCGAAGCGAGCGAAGACCGAAGCAGAGGCCTTCGCCTCTCAGCGTCGCGTGCGGGAGGAGTTCCGTACGGTTGTGCGGACGCTGCCGGATGCGCTGGCTGCCGTGAATCCGAAGAGAGAAGCATGGGACTTACAAGAGACCGGGTCGCCGGCATGATCGACCACCTTCGCCGTAACGTACCGCATGAGTCGTGCTGGACGTGCGACTGCCTCCAGGGCTTTCTCACGCAGTTGGAGTTGGATGCGGACCAGGATGTGTCCGACCTTACAGCCGAGTTGAAGATCGACCGCAAGCGCATGCACGGCTGTCTCGGCTGCGACCCATGCCCGCCGGGAGAAGTCTACGCGGGCTATCTTCGTGGCAGCGAATGCAAGTGTGAAAGGGAGTGCCGGCGTGGCGGATCAAGCGTGCATCACCAAGAAGGCCAAGGGCCTGAGCGTGTTTGAGCGGTACCTGCCGCTGTGGGTTCTGCTCTGTATCGCGGGCGGTATCGTCCTGGGCAAGTTCGCTTCGGGCTTTGCCAAGTCGCTGGATGCCATGGCGATCTACGTGGACTCCGCGCCGGTGGTGTCGATCCCCATCGCGATCTGCCTGTTCCTGATGATGTATCCGATCATGGTGAAGATCGACTTCGCCGAGGTCGTCCAGGCCGGCAAGAGCGTCAAGCCAGTCGGCCTGACGCTGTTTGTGAACTGGGCGATCAAGCCGTTCACCATGTACGCCATCGCGCTGCTGTTCCTGGGCACGCTGTTCCACGGCCTCATCGGCCCCGACGCGGTGGACCATGTCAAGATGCCCCTGGGCATGCACGACCTGCCCGTCGGAGCGACGCACGGAGCAGGGGTTGTGGTCATGCAGGGAGAGGCCAAGATGCTCCAGGTGCCGCTGTGGCGCAGTTACCTGGCCGGGTGCATTCTGCTGGGCATCGCCCCTTGCACGGCGATGGTTCTGGTTTGGGGGTATCTGGCCAAGGGCAACGACGGCCACACGCTGGTCATGGTGGCGATCAACTCGTTGACCATGCTTGTCCTCTACGGCCCGCTGGGCGGATTCCTGCTGGGCATCGGCTCCCTGCCCGTGCCGTGGCAGGCGTTGCTCTTGTCCATCTCGATCTACGTGGCCCTGCCTCTGGCGGCCGGCTTTCTTTCGCGCAAATGGATCCTCAAGGCCAAGGGGCGGGAGTGGTTCGAGCAGAAGTTCCTGCACGTCCTGACGCCGATCACCATCGTGGCGCTGCTGGCGACGCTGGTGCTGCTGTTCAGCTTCAAGGGCGAGACGATTCTCGGCGACCCGTTGACCATCCTGTGGATCGCCATCCCGCTGTTTATCCAGACGACGCTGATCTTCGGGCTGGGCTATGGCCTGGCGAAGCTGCTGAAGCTCAGCTATCGGGACGCGGCCCCGTCGGCCATGATCGGGGCCAGCAACCACTTCGAGGTCGCCATCGCCACGGCCACGATCCTCTTCGGCCTGTCCAGCGGGGCGGCCCTGGCCACGGTCGTCGGGGTGCTCATCGAAGTGCCCGTGATGCTCATGCTGGTGAAGATCTGTCTGAGGACCCGGGGCTGGTTCCAGGAAAATGGGGCGACGTCAGCTGCTTGACCGCTACAAGGCCCGTACAGCAAGGCGTCCCACGACTACCGTTTCGAAGAGCGCCACGGGGAGCCTATGCCCCCAACGTTACGGCGGTGACCGCCGCCTGGTCCGATCCGCTGGAGCCTCTGCGGCGTGCGGTGCTCTCCATCGTGGCGGCTTGGGCCCGCGAGGCCGATGTGGACGAGCCGCTCCCCAACGTAGTCACTGCCGCCGCAGCGTCTGGCGAGCATTGAGCCGAATTGTGCGGATGGCTTGGCGATACGATGGGGTATAGGCCCTGCTGCATCGGTGCAAGGATTGTGGTATGCTGCGCATGCAGCGGATCGCGGGCGAGGGCAGGCCAAGGGCCGTGCCCTGTCTGGCGATGAGCTGCGCAATGGGCCGCTTTGACCGCTGGATGTGTTGCAGGAGCTGGCTTCCGACAGATGAGGCCACCCGCCATGAACCTGAAGACCATCGGCTGGACGCCCGCGTGGGCGAACGCGTTTGCCGCCGCGAGCGAACCGGGCTGGATTCCGGCCCGTGTCGTTCGGGAGCACCGGGGGGCGTACGCTCTTGCCTCCGAGACAGGCGAGTGCCTGGCCGAAGTGAGCGGGCGATTGCGCCACCGGGCCAGTTCGCGACGAGACTTTCCGGCGGTCGGCGACTGGGTGGCGGCCGAAGATCCCGATTCCTCTTCTCGCGCTATCATTCAGGTTCTGCTGCCCCGCCATTCCGCCTTTGTCCGTCGAGCGGCAGGCAAGAGAAGCGAGGACCAGGTCGTCGCCGCAAACGTAGACAGGGTCTTTCTCGTGAGCGGCCTCGACCATGACTTCAACCTGCGGCGCATGGAACGCTACCTGACCTTGGCCTACGAGTCCGGCGCCGATCCGGTCGTCGTGCTGAACAAGTCCGATGTCCATAGCGATCCGCAGCAGGCCAAGCGGGAGGCGGAAGGCCTCGCCGATGGCGTGCCGGTCTTGGTGGTCAGCGCCGCCACCGAGGCCGGGCTGGACGGATTGCGTGAGGTCCTCAGGCCCGGCATGACCGGTGCGCTGCTCGGCTCCTCAGGCGTGGGGAAGTCTACCATCGTCAACGAGCTTCTCGGGCGACAGGCGCTACGCGCCGCCGCCGTGCGGGAAGACGACAGCAAGGGAAGACACGTCACCACGCATCGGGAGCTCATTGCGCTGCCCGGTGGGGCCGTGCTGATCGATACGCCCGGTATGCGCGAGTTGCAGCTTCGGGCCGACGACAACTCGTTGTCTCGCTCGTTCGACGACATCGCCCGGCTTGCGCAGGCCTGCCGGTTCCGGGATTGCTCACATACCGGCGAACCCGGATGTGCGGTGCAGGCGGCCCTGGCGGACGGGGACCTGGACACGGCGCGTTACGAGAGTTACCTGCGCCAGCGCAAGGAGATACGCCACCACCAGATCGAACAGGATGTCCGTCTGCAGATCGAGGAGAAGAAACGCTGGAAGACGATCTACCGCTCCTTGCGTCATCATCACAAGCGAGGAGACCAGGGGTAAGGACCCGGGACCTGCCTTCGTGGTCGTGAGGCAGGATTCGTATGCGCTCAACTCGCCGCAGGCTCAACGGATATCCTTGCCCGCCCCGAGTACGCCTGCCGTGGTCGCGGACCCGTTGGATCTGACCTGGAGGCGCCCCACGGCGATGGCACGCAGCGACCCCTTGCTGCGTCGTGAGGTGTGGGCGGTGAGCGCGAGACGAGACGCAGTGGACATGGTCACGCGCGGCGAGGACACGGATACGAACGCGACGATCAGCGGCTCCTTGATGCGGTGCACGGCCAGGACGCGATCCCAGGCCGTCGTTCGAGACCCTGCTCGCCTGCCGTCCGGAGGCCGGCCGACGGACCGTGCAAGGGCGCGGCGTGAATGCCTCTGGCGCGTGGGCGCCCTGAATGTGGCCTGGCGGTAGGGGGCGGCAGGCGGGCCGGAGACCGGAACTCCGACGCCGGGGTATTCTTGAGAGCAGCCCTGTGCATTGCGCCGCTGCAGGCCCACTTTGTAGACAAGTCAAGTCGAGTCGCGCAGATCGCGCCGTGAGATCCGAGGCCTCATCAAAGCCCCTCTCCCAAGAAAAGCGCCCCGAACCGGCCGTTTGCAGACGGTCTGGGGCGCGTGAGGCTGGTGTGCTCCGCAGGACTCGAACCTGCCACCTACTGACCATGAGTTAGGTGCACACATCCTCTTAGTGGAGTCGCGACAGTCTCTCCGGGGGTCTTCAGAAAGGACAAGGCCAGAATCCCCAGGGGAGCTGCTCCACAGACCCCGATCTCGCCGCCGTGGCTGCCGCCTGGCCCGATCCGCCCCAGCGCCTGCGCCGCGCGGTTCTCGCAAGCGTGGGCGTCAGGTAGCAGGACGCCCCGTGACCACGGCGAAGCCGGACAGTACGGACCCGCACGCAGGGCGTTGTGGCGTCAACAAGCGGAATAAATCGGGCTACGGTACGCACTATAATATCAAACAAGGCTATGGAAGAGCATGTGCGGGATGCAGCGGGAGGGTGGCTTGCAACCCCCTATGGAGATCGACCTCGTACGGCGGGCGTGTCGAGGCGATGAACAAGCGTATCACATCATCGTGGATCGCTACAGCCCGCAGCTGTACCGATTGGCCTATTCCCTGGTGGGCAACACCGCCGACGCAGAGGACGTGTTACAGGAGACCTTGTTGGGTGCGTTCCAGGGCTTGGCGCGATTTCAGGCCCGCTCTTCGCTGAAGACTTGGCTCGTGCGCATCCTGGTCCGGCAGGCCGGGCGTTGTCGTCAGCGGCGTGCCAGACACCGCACAATGGCTCTCGATGCGGCCGAGGTCGGCGAGAGGACGCCAGGGAGCCCGGACCCTGAGCAGGGAGCGCACATGGACCTGACGGATGCCCTGGAGGCCCTGGCCCCCTTGCACCGCGAGGTGATCATGCTCCGAGAGATCCAAGGCTTCTCCTACGAGGAGATCGCCACAGCGCTCGGGGTTCCTCGAGGCACGGTCGAGTCCAGGTTGTTCCGGGCCCGCCGGGTGCTCAGGGATAGGCTCAAGGACTACCTCCCGACGGAACCGCCGCCGGGAGAGGCGGGTGGTGAGGAGGCATGACCATGGCCGACTCCTGTGAATACGCGCGAAGGGTGAGCCTGTACCACGACGGGGAACTGACCGGGGAGGAGCGCCTTCTGATCGAAGCGCACTTGACCCGTTGCCCCGCGTGCGCGCGAGAGCTCGCCGAACTGCGGGCCCTGTCCAAGACGCTTCGAGAATCCGAGATCCCCGCCTTGCCTGAAGATGTGCTCCGCCGGCTGCACGAGACGGCGCCTCCGGTGCGTGAGCGTGTGCTGCTCAGAATGGCCGAGATCTTGGCGGCCGCGGCCGCCCTCGTACTGATCGTGACCGGCTTGTGGATTTGGCGCGACACCGAGCAACCCGGCCCCGCGTCCCTGTCACAGTGGGAACTTGCAGCGGTCGCCCTGCGCGTGGAACCGTCGGCCCCCGAGGACCAGCAGGTCGCGCAGTGGATCGTGGACGATCTCTCGTCGGAGAACGGTGATGACTAAGGCGAAGGTGATCCTGTTCGTGTGCTTCTGCGCGGCATTCGCCGCAGGTGTGGCCGTCGGCGTGGTAAGCGGTCGCGGCGAGCAACGCAAGGACCGAGAGTCCTGGCTTGCGCAAGAGCTCGACCTCAGCCCGGAACAGCGGGCACAGATGCGCGAGATCTGGTCGGATGTGGTGAAAGAGACGCGCGATCAGCAGCGCGAAGAGCGCCGCGCGATCCGCGAGGAACGAGACGCCGCGATCAACGACCTGCTCACCGAGGAGCAGCGGGCCCGGCATCAGGAGATCCTCAGTACGTACGAACGCAAGCTTGAGGCCGCGGAGCGAGCGAGAAAGCATGCGTTCGAGCAGGCCGTGAACCAGACCAAGGAAATCCTGACCGAGGCGCAGCGCCGGAAGTACGAGCAAATCCTGTCCAAGGGCCCGTTCTCGATGCGGCATGACCGGCACTCCCGCGATCGTCAGGACGAGAAGCATCGAGAGGACACGAAAGGCCGCTGAGGTCCTTTGCGGTTGAGGCACTTGTCTTGTTCGGAAGGAGGCGAGCGATGTGTGTGCGTAGGGCGTGGGTGAAGGGTGTAATGCTTGGCGTGTTGGTGGCTTGCGGTCTGACTGCGGCAGTCTCTGCCCAGGAGGCACCGGGTCGGCGTCGTCGGTGGAATCCGGAAGAGATGCGCGCGCGGTACCTGGAACGATTCAAAGAGCAGCTGGAGGTGAGCGACGCCGAGTGGGAGGTCATCCGGCCCCGACTCGAAAAGGTAACCGCCCTGGCCCGAGAGACCACGATATCCCGGTTCGGCCAGACGGAACGCCGGCGTGGTCGACGTGGCGGGGATGAGGCCGAAGCGCAGGAGCAATCCGCGCTTGCCGAGGCTGCGGAGGAACTCCGTGAGGTCTTGGAAGCAGACGCCTCGACGCCTGAGGAGATCCAGGCCAAGCTCACGGCCCTCCGCGAGGCTCGAGAACAGGCCAGGCAAGACCTGGCACAGGCCCAGGCCGAATTGCGCGAGCTATTGACCCAACGCCAGGAGGCCCAGCTCGTGCTCCTGGGCATTCTGGACTGACCGCAGGTGGCGCCGCCGGCGCACGCCTGGTGCGTGCGTCGGCGGGCAGCCGCGTTCACCAGGATCGGACCAAGATGGTTGATCTGTGCAGTAAGTTGGTGGAATCCGGTCTCCTCTCGGCGCAGGATGCCGAGCGCGTGGAAGGCGCCAGGGCACAAGGCGCTTCGCTCGACGAGGCCCTTCTCGGCCTGTCCGAAGCCCCCACTCCCGAGTTGCTCCGCTTCCTCGCGCGTGAGGCGCGGGTTCCGTATGCGGACCTCGAAGCCGAGCAGCCCTCGCGCGAGTTCCTGACGCGTTTCCCTGCCCACTTGCTTCTCGAGCACCGCCTGCTTCCGCTGCGTGAGGAAGAAGATTCGGTGGTGCTGGTTGCAACGGATCGGCTGTTCGACACCACCGGGCTGGATGAGCTGAGTCTAGCGTCGGGCCGTATCTGCCGTCCCGCGCTGGCCGCGGGCCCGGAAATCGAGCGGTGCCTGAAGCAGTCCCTGGGTGTGGGAGCGGAGACCATGCAGGCGCTGGTCTCCAGCGCGGGCGAGGCGGTTCAGGTCATCGGATCGACTGCGCAAGACAGCGTGGACCTTGCCGAGGCCGCGGAAGATGCCTCCATCATCCGTTTCGTGAATGAGGTGTTGATGGAGGCGATCGGTCTCCGCGCGACGGATGTGCATTTTGAGCCGTTCGACAAAGAGTTGCGGGTACGTTACCGCGTGGACGGCGTACTGCAGGAGGCGGCCATCCCATCCGAAGTGCAGCGATTCCAGGCGGCGATCATCTCGCGGCTGAAGATCCTCAGCCAACTCGACATCGCGGAGAAGCGCCTCCCCCAGGACGGGCGCATCAAGCTTCGCATCGGAGGCCGAGAGATCGACGTACGCGTGTCGGTCATTCCCATGGTCCACGGCGAGGCCGTGGTCCTGCGCCTGCTGGATCGCAGCGCTGCGCTGTTGGGTCTCGAGCAATTGGGCATGTCGTCCGCCGACTGCGCCTCGTTCCAGGGGCTCCTGGAGCTTCCGCACGGCATCATCCTTGTGACGGGCCCAACGGGTAGCGGCAAGACCACCACGCTGTACGCGGCCTTGTCGCGCATCAACGACGTGGAACGGAAGATTTTGACCATCGAGGATCCCGTGGAGTATCAGCTGCGTGGCATCAATCAGATTCAGGTCTCCGGCAAGGCCGGGCTGACGTTTGCCCGGGGGTTGCGGTCCATCCTGCGGCACGATCCCGACGTCATCCTGGTCGGCGAGATTCGCGACCAAGAGACCGCACAGATCGCGGTGCAGGCTTCTCTCACCGGCCACTTGGTTTTCTCCACGTTGCATACGAACGACGCCCCCGGGGCGTTGATCCGCCTGGTGGACATGGGCGTGGAGCCCTATCTTGTGGCCTCTTCGCTCGAGGCCGTGGTGGCCCAACGCCTCGTGCGCCTGGTCTGCAAGCAGTGCCGGTATGCTTTGTCGGTCGAGGACACGCGAGAAACCGCCGAAAGGTACGGGCTGACGGCCGGACGTGTGTTTTGCGCGGGGCGCGGATGCGGGCAGTGCCTAGGAACCGGCTACTGGGGGCGTTCTGGAATATTCGAGGTCATGCGGGTGACGAATGAACTGCGCACTCTGATCGTGACGGGGGCTTCCACCGGTGAGATTCGAGAAGCCGCAAGGAAAGACGGGATGCGGATCCTTCGCGAGGACGGCTGGCGCTTGGCGCGCGAGGGCCGGACGACCATTGCGGAAGTGGTCCGCGTCACAAGAGACGAGCAACTCAGGCAAAACGGACGATTGGAGACGGACGGCGCGGGCGCCCCCCTGGCGCCACCGCCCGGCGAGAGAATGACCTGATGCCGGTTTTCGAATACACGGCCCTGGACGCGGCGGGCAAACAGGTCTCCGGCTCCACGGACGAGCGCAGCCGCGCTGCCGCTCTAGACCGGCTGGCCGAGCTGGGACTGTTTCCCATGTCGGTCGCGCCGACGGATACCGAGGGTCCCGCGCCGCACGCGGCCGACGGCCGAGCGGGCAGACGCGTACCCCAGAGGACCGTGGAGGCCTTTACCCGGCAATTGGCCAACCTGCTGTCCGCGGGCGTGGCGCTGAGCCGTGCATTGCAGTTGTTGGCGCGAGAGGCCGCGCAGCCCGGCGCAAGGGATCTGTGGGCCGCCATTCATGACGATGTGGCCGACGGCATGTCGCTTGGAGACGCATTGGCCAAGCGGCCCAGATGTTTCTCTTCCGTGTATGTCGCTATGGTGCGCGCGGGCGAGGCTGGCGGGTTCCTGGATATCGTCCTGGAGCAGATCGCGGACTTCCGGTCCCGGGAACAAGACCTGAAGGGCAAGGTCAAGGCGGCGCTGGTGTATCCCGTGGTGCTGGCGGTCCTGGCCGCCGGGGTGCTCGTGTTTCTCCTGACGTACTTTATCCCCCGGTTCTCGTCGATATTCGACGAATTCGGCGGCGCTTTGCCTTGGCTGACTCGGCTGATTGTAGATGTAAGCGAGCTCGTGGTTCGTTATGGCCCCTTCCTGTTGATCGGCGCGGTGCTTGCGGCGCTTGTGCTGCGGCGCGTGGCGGCCTCCGAGTCCGGGCGGCGTACGTTCGAGAGGCTTGTGCTCAGCCTGCCCGGATTTGGCAACGTGGTGGCGCGGTTCGCGCTCGTGCGGTTCTGTCGGATGCTGGGCACGCTCTTGGCCGCCGGCGTTCCGCTGGTGGTGGCCTTGCGGGTGGCCCGAGAATCCATCGGCAACCAGACCCTGGCCGATACGGTCTCGCACGCCGTAGAGGAGGTGCAACGCGGTGCTCCCCTGGCCAAGAGCCTCGGCGGAACGCAGCGGCTCTTCCCCGTCGACGTGGTGGAGATGGTGGCCGTGGCCGAGGAGAGCAGCCGCCTGGACAAGGAGCTGACGCGCATCGCCACGGCGTATGAGAAGGACCTCGACCGGCGACTGCGCATGCTCGTCGCCCTGGTCGAGCCCGCTTTGTTGTTCGTGATGGCGGGTCTGGTGGGCACGGTGGTCATCGGCATGTTGTTGCCGGTCTTCACGCTTCAGGAACTGGTCCGGTAGGCGCCCGACTACCGCGGGCATGGGAGAAGGCCATGGCAGGACCAGCGCGCAAAAGGATATGGAAGAAGGCGCATCGTCGCGCTCAGTCGGCGTTCACCCTGATCGAGCTGTTGCTCGTGCTGGTGATTCTCGCGGTCCTGGCCGCGGTGGTGGTCCCGAAGTTTACCCGCCGCTCCGAGCAGGCGCGCATGACCGCCGCTCGCGCCGACATCGCCAACCTGGAGGTGGCGTTGGACGCATTCGAGGTGGACACCGGTCGGTTTCCGACCACGGACGAGGGCCTCGCGGCGCTCGTCGAGGAGCCTGCCGGCGCCTCGGGATGGTACGGCCCGTACATCAAGCGGGGCGTACCCAAGGACCCGTGGGGGCGGCCCTATGTATACACCCAACCGGGCGACCACAACACGACGGGGTATGACCTGTACTCCTATGGGCCCAACGGTCAAGAGGGCGGGGATGACGACATCGACAACTGGTCCGAACGCTGAGCGCGCCACCAGGATCCGCCCGAGGGCTGCGGGCTTCACCCTACTGGAGCTCGTGCTGGTGATGGTCATCATCTGCACGGTGCTGGCCATGGCCTCGGTGTCTTTGCGGGGGTTCTTCGGGTCTCGCCGCACGGCGGATGCGGCCGGGCAAATCCTTACTCTGACGCAATTCGCCCGCAGCCGGGCCGTGGCCGAGGGGCGCGCGTACCGGCTGCATGTGGACGCGGACGCGGGCCGGTACTGGCTCACGGCGCCTGAGGACGGTGTGCACGACGCGCTTCGCTGCGAGTTCGGCCGCGTATTTCGGCTGCCCGAGGGTACGACCGCCGCGTGGATCGACTCGCCGCAGACCGCCTTGTGTGGATGGATCGCGTTCTATCCGGACGGGCGCGCCGACGCAGCGCATCTGCGGCTTGCCGGACGCCGAGGAGAGACGGCGGACATCCTGTGCGCGTCCGCGGCGCAACCATACCGGATCGCCGCAAGAACCGGCGGAGTACCCAGATGAACCGAAGTGGTGGCGGGACGCAGGGCAAGGCAGGCTTCACGCTGGTGGAGGTTCTGGCCACCCTGGTGCTGGTGGCGATTATCCTGCCCGTGGCGATGGAGGGGATCTCGCTGGCGCTGGCCGCCACCGATCACGCCAGGCGCCAGACCGAGGCGTGTGCGCTTGCTGAATCCAAGCTCGCCGAGCTGGTCGCCACCGGCGACTGGCAAGGGGCCAATCTAGTGGGTGAGGCCGAGGACGCTTGGCCCGGATATCGATGGACGGCAGAGGTGGACGACTGGGAGGACGCCACGATGCGGCTGCTGACCGTTCGCGTGCACTGGGCCGCGAGAGGGCATGAACGCGAACTGGCGATGTCTACCCTGGTCGACGGGGGAGGGGAGTGAAATGGTGCAGCCCCGCCGTGCAACGCTGGGCTTCACGCTCCTTGAGATGCTTGTGGCTTTGGCACTCATTGCCGTGCTGGCGAGCGTGTTGTACGCCAGCCTGCGCATTGGCTTCGATGCGCGCCGACGCGCGGATGCAGCGCTCGGCGACCTGCGCGTGGCGCGCGTAGTCGCGGACCTCGTCCAGCGCGACCTCGTCCAGGCCCTGCCATCGACAGGCGTTCTGATCGGCGCGTTTGTCGGAGAAGACGCCACCATGGACGGCTTCGGCGCTGACGCGGATGCGGTGTCGTTCTTCGCCTCGCTCGAAGACGGCGGACGCGCACCACCGGCCGTCTGCAGGGTCGACATCCTGGCGGAGTCCTCCGCCGCAACAGGCACGCCTCGTCTGATCCGTCGCGTGAGCCGGGACCTGCTGGCCCCCAGCGTGGAGGAGCCGGTCGACGAAGTGCTTTGCTCGGACGTCGCGGGCTTCAATCTCCGGTACTACGACGGGTCCTTTTGGTCGGATAGCTGGGATTCAACGACTCGCGGGGACGCCCTTCCCATTGCGATCGAGATGCGTGTGGACGTGAAGCGATCCCGAGAGGCCCCGGGGGTCGACCACGCGGAGCCCTACTCCTTGACACGAATATTTCTGCTGCCTTGCGCAGCGATGGGCCCGACGCAGGACGGGACCACTCGTGGAGCGGGTGGATAAAGGTTCCATGCCATGGCCGACGGCGACTACAAACACACTGGACGCGCATCACGCGGAACCGTGCTCATCGTAGCGATGTGGATCGTGCTCGTGCTGGCCGGCCTGGTGCTCGTGTTCGCCCGCGCTGTGCGGGTGGAGACGACTGCCTCGGCGAACCGCGTGGCTCGGCTGCAGGCCGAAGCTGTGGCTCGGGGCGGGTTGCGCTATGTAGAAGCGAAGCTGGCGGGAACAAACGGTGCGGCGATTGACGAGGGTGTTCGTTGCGAGGCGGTGCCGGTGGGCGAGGGCTTTTTCTGGTCGCTTGCCGCGGACCCCGAAGATGAGCGCACGCATGCCTTCGGCATCCGAGACGAGGCATCGCGGCTCAATCTGAACACGGCGACGCAGGAAATGCTTCTGGATCTCCCGGGCATGACCAGCGAGCTTGCGGCCGCGATTGTGGACTGGCGCGACCCGGACGGCGAGGTGTCCCCCGGTGGCGCCGAAAGTGAGTACTACCTGCTGCTCGACGAGCCCTACCTGTGCAAGAACGCTCCGTTCGAGACCGTGGAGGAGCTCCTTCGCGTGAAGGGCGCGTCACTTGAACTTCTCTTTGGCGAGGACGCCAACCGCAACGGCGTGCTGGATCCCAACGAGAACGACGGGTCGGACACCGGCCCGCCGGACAACGGCGACGGCAACCTGGACCGCGGGCTGTTCGACTACCTGACCGTGTACAGCGCCGAGCCCAACCTCGATGCCGACGGCCGGGAACGCATCAACGTGAACGACGTGCGCGCCGAAGGGCTCTCGGAACTGCTGCGCGAGGTCCTTGCCGATGACCGCTTCTTCCAGGTGATGGAGCGCGTGCGGGGCGGGCGTCCCTTCGAGAACGTGCTGGAGTTTCGATTCAAGACCGGGCTGACCCCGGATGAGTTCGCCCCGGTCGCCGACCAGATCACGACCACGGACGACGAGACCCTGCGGGGGCTCGTCAACGTCAACACCGCGCCGCGGGCGGTATTGCTGTGCCTGCGGGGGCTGGAGGAAGGAGACGTAGACGCCTTGCTCGCGCACAGGGGCGCAGAGGACGCGGACCTCGACACCGTGGCCTGGGTGGGCGAGGTTCTGCCGCGCGAGAAGGCCGTGCGCGTTGGCGGACTCATCACCACCAGGTCGTTCCAGTATTGCGCGGACATCGTGGCAGCGAGTGCGGTGGGCCGGTCGTACTGCAGGTATCGCGCCGTGATTGACGCAAGTACTGACGCGCCTCGTGTGATGTTTTGGCACGAGTGCACCCATCTGGGCTGGCCTCTGGATTCCGAGGTGCTCGCCCAGCTGCGCACGGGCGATGTACAGACCAATCCGGGCGGCGTGACGTCTGCGGGGGCTTGGTAATGTCTCGACTCCGGCCGTCATTCCTGGGGCTGGCAATAGCGGATGACCGCCTGCATGTGGCCGAGGCGGTGCATTCGGGCGGGCAGTGCACCGTGCGTCGGTGCGCCATGTTCCCATTTCCGCAAGGCGCGTCTCTCGACGCGCCTGCACAGCTCGGGGCGGCGCTTGGGCGGTTTCTGCGGGAGCGGAACTTCACCGCTACCCGCGCCGTGCTCGGGATTCCGGCAGGCTGGTGCGTGTCAAAGTCGATCAGCCTGCCTGCCGCGTCGCCCGAGGACGTGGCCGACATGGTACGCTTGCGGGCCGAGCGCGCGTTCGCGACCGAGTCCTCCCGCTTGGTTACGGATTGCGAACCCGGCGCGTGGCAGGGACGTGAGCTTCGCCTGCTCGTCGCCGCCATGCTGCGCGACCGGCTCGCGGGCCTGCAGAGTCTGGCCCAGGCGGCGGGCCTGCGGCCCATGGGCGTGCTACCCGCCTCCCTGGCGCTCGCGGCTACGGTTGGGGCGGATCTTTCCTCGGGTGTCCTGGTCGTATTGGGCTACGACGGTGTAGAGATGACCGTCCGCTCGCGCGGCGCCGATTGCGCTCTGCACCGTGCCCCTCTGCCTCCTCTTCCCCTGGGCCAGGAGGCCGAGGACCCGCCGGAGGCCTGGGTCGAGGCGCTTCGCGATTCCGTGCAGCGAATGAGCGTGCTCATGCCTGCAATCGGCGACGAGACGACAGATGCCCACGTCCTGATCTGCGACAACCTGGGCATGCCGGAGGCGACGCTTGAAGATCTCTGCCGCCCGTTGGGCCTTCCGACTGAGATCTGCGCTGCCGACACGGTTCTGGGGCTCGCGGAGGAAGGGCCAGGGGAAGAGTGCACCAGTGCAGCGGCTGCTCTGGCGCGATTGGGCGCCCAAGGGGGTGAGCTTCCCCTCAACTTTTTGCGATCCCGCCTCACGGTGCGCAAGCCCAGCCGCAATGGTCGTCGCGCCGCCTGGGCAGCGGTCGCGGGACTGATCATTCTCGGCATGGTGGCAGCCTGCCTCGTGCAATGGCGCCGAGACGAGCAACAGCTCGCCGCGCTTCGTGGTCGCCTGGAGGCGATGAGGGCGGATGTGGAGGCTGCCGACGACCTTGTGGAACGCGTTACCCTGGTGCGCGGGTGGACGGATCGCAGGCCACGGTTTCTCGAACCGCTTCGGGAACTTACGTTGGCTCTCCCGGTGGAAGAGCGAATCTGGATCACCAGTCTCGCCATACGCGAAGACATGCGCGTGGTTGTGACGGGCAAGTCCGCCGACGAGAAGATCGTGCTTGGCCTGCTGGATAGGATTCGGGCTTGCCCCGCCTTCCAGGAGGCGCGGCTTCTGTACATGCGCGAGGCCGAGAGCAACGGAACCCGGGTCGCGTTTTCCATGGCGGTCAACTATGGGCCAAGGGGATAGGACGTGGTCTTGTCGAAGCGAGAACGATACCTGCTCTGGGCTGCCGTCGCCGTCCTGGGCGTGTTGGTGGTTGACAAGCTGGTGCTCACGCCGATCCAGGAGCGCCGCACCGCGATCCAACGGGCCACGGAGCAGGCCGTTGCGGAACTCGACCGGGCGAGGGCGCGCTTCGCCCAACGCAGACGTCTTGCGCCGCTATGGCGCAGCATGACCAATGGCACATTGCGCCTGGACCCTGCTGAGGCGGAAAGCAGGCTGCTGCACGCGGCACGCGACTGGTCGCAGGAGGCGGGACTCTCTCTATCGTCCATCCGTCCGGAGCGGACCGTGAACCGCGAAGACATGCTGGAGATGACCTTCCAGGCCGCCGGCACCGGGCCGATGCGTGCGGTCGCGGGGTTTCTCTGGCGTCTGGAGACGGCAGACTTCCCCGTTCGCGTCACGGAGCTTCAGCTCGGGACGCGCAAGGAGGGCGCCGACGACCTGTCTTTGCACCTGCGCTTGTCCACGTTGGCACAGCCGCCGCAATCGGCGGCCGAGGCACTTACCCACAAGCCGGTCGGCGGCGGAGGCGATGAGCTATGACCGGATTGGCCATGGACAGGGCCGCCGCCGTGTTCCTCTGCGCGAGCCTGTGGGTCGCTGTGTGCGCGGGTGCAGAGGCCGAATCGTCGTGGGAACGCTACAAGGTGCTCGTGGAGCGCAACATGTTTCTGCCCGACCGGTCTCGGCCGGCGCGGCCAACGCATACGCCCGTGGTCCGGTCGCCGCAGCCCCGCACGAACATCCTGTTGCGAGGGGTCGTGCGGCAAGGCGACGAATGTATCGCCTTTGTGGAGGACACGCGCTCCGGGGTTACGTCCCGGGTCCGCGCGGGAGACACGCTGGCAAACGGGCACGTCGCCCAGATCGGCCTGGACTACCTATTCTACGCCCGGGGAGACGAGACGATCCGCGTCGAACTCGGCGATCGGGTCGCCGCATTGGGGCAGGACGAGTCCCTTTCGTCTGAGGCGTCGGATGAGACCGCACAGGCCACCCAGGACCAGGACGCCGGTGAAGCCGCCCTTTTGGAACGGTTGCGTCGGCGCCGTGAACAGGAGTTGAACAAGCCATGAGATACGAGACATGCGCGCCAGGCCCGAGGCCAAAGGTGTCGCGTACGGCGGTCCTGGTTATGGCCCTACTGTTCTGGGCGGCTGCGCCGTACGCAGTGGAACAGGCAGCCGATCGGCCCTTACCTCCCTCGCCGATGGCCGAGAACGATGGAATCATCTTGAACTTCAAGGACGCCCCGCTCGAGACCGTACTGGCGTATCTGTCCGAGGCGGCTGGATTCGTCATTGTCGGAGACGTGGGCATGGAGTCGCGCGTCACGATCATCAGCCGTCAGCCGTTGGCCCCGCAAGAAGCCGTGGACTTGTTGAACACGGTGCTGAAGGAAGAGGGGTTCGCCGCCCTGCGCATGGGCCGAACGCTCAAAATCCTGCCCTTGTCCGAGGCCAAACAGGCCAATATACCGGTGCGCGCGGGCAACGACCCGGACGCGCTTGAACCGAGCGACAGTCTGGTCACACAAGTGGTGCCCTTGCGGTTCGTTGACGCGGCGAGGCTGAGTCAGGACCTGGCCCCCCTGGTGCCCGCGTATGCGGATATATCGGCGAATGCAAGCAGCAACGCGTTGATCCTGACCGACACCGCGGCCAACGTCCAGCGCCTGATGCAGATTGTGCGGGCCCTGGATACACACCTGGGTGCGGTAACCGAAGTCAGGGTGTTCGCGCTCGAGTACGCCAGCGCTGTGAACGCGGCGAAGCTTGTGAACGAGGTGTTCAAGGAGGAACCCGCCGCCCAGCAACAGCAGGCCGCCACCCGCGTCTTGCGACGGTTCCGCGGCCCCGGCGGGGACGGCGACGCGGACTCGGGCGAGGGACGTCCTTCCCAGAAGGTCACCGCCTCGGCCGACGAACGCACGAATACGGTAGTGGTCAGCGGCCCACCCGATGTGCTCAAGGTGGTCGAGACCGTGATCCGCGAGCTCGACGCGAATCCCATCGCCGAGCAGGCCGTGTTCACCTACCACCTCAAGAACGCCAAGGCCGAGAATTTGGAGCGCGTGCTCAACGAGTTGTTCGAGTCGGAGAGCAGTGCCCAGGCTCAAAGCTCAAGCGCGGGTGGAAGGCGGTCGTCCGCGCGTCGCTCGAATCAACAGGCCTCGGCCGGGACGGCGGAGACAGCTGCGGAGTTAGCCGGCGAGGTCCGCGTGGTGGCCGACGAAGACTCCAACAGCCTGATGGTCATGACCGCGCAGAAGAACTTCGCCCGCGTACGCGAGATCATCAGCGAGTTGGACCGCGCCGTACCCCAGGTCCTGATCAAGGTGCTCTTGGCCGAGGTCACGCACTCGAACAGCCGCGACCTGGGCGCGGAGTTCTCGGTCCTGAACCTACGCGCCTCCGGGCGCGGGGCATCGGGCCTCACAGACTTCGCCGTGGCCAATCAGAGCGGCGGGTTGATCTTCAGACTGCTCGAGAAGGACGTCACCGCCACCCTGCGCGCGCTGGAGGAAGAGGGCAAGCTGGACGTGCTGTCCCGTCCCTATATCCTGGCCAGTGACAATCAGGCCGCTTCCATCACCGTAGGTCAAGAAGTGCCCTTCATCCGCAACACGCGCGTGACCGAGACCGGACAAACCATCAACACGATCGAGTACGAGGACATCGGGATCATCCTTCAGGTCACGCCGCACATCAACCCGGAGGGCCTGGTGATCCTGGACGTGGTGCCCGAGATTTCGACCCTCACCGGCGAGAGTGTGCCGATCTCCGAGACGGTCGACGCGCCGGTCTTCGCCAAGCGCTCGGCTCAGAGCCGCGTGGCCATTCAGGACGGACAGACCATTGTGATCGGCGGCTTGATGGAAGACCAGAAGACCGAGACCATCCGCAAGGTGCCGATGCTCGGCGACGTGCCGTACCTGGGAAGATTGTTCCGGCGCACGATCAAGGAGTCCGCCAAGACCGAGCTCTTGATCTTCCTCACCCCGCACGTGGCCCAGCAGCCTACTGCGCTCGAACCGATGTCCGACGAGGAGATGCGCGGGAGCGAAGTGGTCCCCGGCGCGGTGGGCCCCGGCGTATTCGACAAGCACCTGGAAGGGATGCGCCGAGGGGCCGGCCTGGACGCCGACCCTCTGGTCCGTCCGGGGCCGTAGGCACGTGTCTACGATCTGCGTAGTGGCGCCGCAGACGGGGGCAGGAAGGTACTCGATCGTGCGAGCTCTTGGGTCCGGCATAGCTTGGACGGCAAAGCTTCAAGATTCTCTGTTGACAAGCCGGGAAACGCGGGTAAATAGTTCGATTGAAGGTATTGATTCAATCGAGCAGTTGATAGCTGTAGGTGGGAGTATGGCAACGAATTCGGCCACAGAAGCGAACACGCGCCAGCGGCTCTTGGAGTCGGCTCGGGATCTGTTCGCGGAACGGGGATTCGCCAAGACCAGGAACAGGGACATATGCGCGCAGGCCGGCGCGAATATCGCCGCGGTGAACTACTACTTCGGGAGCAAAGAGAATCTGTATGCAGAGGCCTGGCGCCGGGCGTTCCAGGACTCCATGGAGACGCATCCCCCCGATGGCGGCGTGCCGCCCCAAGCCCCCGCAGAGGAACGCCTACAAGGGCGCATCCGGGCCCTCATTCACGGCAATGCTGACCCAGACAACAAATCCTTTCGAATCGCGCACAGAGAGATGACCAGTCCTACCCGTCTGCTCGAAGAGGTGATGCGGGAATGCCTAGAACCGCTGCACGGCGCGATGACTGAGCTTGTGCGTGAGATGCTCGGCCCTGGTGCCACCGAACAGCAGGTTCGCTTCTGCGAGGTCACCGTTATTAGCGCGTGCATGGGGGTTGCCAGGTGGCGGCATTTCCATGCAGGACTGCGGACCGAGGACGTCCCATCTGCGCCGATCGTATTCGACGACATTGACGCCTACGCAGAGCACGTGGCGCAGTTCTCTATGGCGGGAATCCGGGCTATGCGTGCGCAGGTCGACAAGCGGACATGGGGCATTGACGAAACGGGAGTTGAAGCATGAAAAAGGTCTTCACCATCGTCCTGCTGGGATTGATCGCCCTGCTCGGCTGGCAGGTGTACCGCAAGGTCACCAGCGAAGTAGCGGGCCCGCTCGGCCGACGTGCTCAGCCGGCGGTGGCCGTGGAACTGGCGCCCGTGCGCACGGCCTCGATTCGCGAGGTGCGGGAGCTCACCGGCTCCCTGTTGCCGAGGACTCAGTTCGTCGTGGCGCCGAAGGTTTCAGGCCGCCTGGAGCGACTCCTGGTCCATATGGGCGACACGGTGGAAAACGATCAGCTGATCGCTGTGCTTGACAGTCAGGAGTATGCACAGCAGGTCGAGCAAGCTCGAGCCGAGCTGGAAGTGGCCAAGGCGAACGTGGCCGAGTCCGAGAGCGCACTGGACGTTGCCCAGAGCGAGTTCGAGCGTTTCAAGACGCTGCGAGAAAAGCAGGTTGCTTCGGCCTCCGAGCTGGACGAAGCCGAGGCACGGTACAAGGCGGCCGATGCCCGGCACAAGGTCTCCCTCGCCCAGGTCCGGCAACGAGAGGCCGCTCTGAAGGCCGCGGAAATCCGGCTCTCTTACACGCAGGTCCATGTCTCGTGGGAGAACGGCGACGGGCCGAGAGTGATCGGAGAACGCTTCGTGGACCAAGGATCGATGCTCCGGGCCAACGATCCGATCGTATCCGTGCTGGACGCCGGGACGCTCACCGGCGTCATCCACGTCATCGAGAGAGATTACCCCAAGATCCGAGTCGGGCAGACGGTGGTCGCGACCACGGACGCCCATCCGGACCGAGAGTTTCCGGGGAATGTCCTCCGTGTTGCCCCTTTGCTGCAAGAGAGTTCGCGGCAGGCGCGCGTAGAGGTGGCAATCCCGAACCCGGAGCGTCTGTTGAAGCCCGGCATGTTCATCCGCGCGAGGATCGAGCTCGACCGACACGACGGAGCCACGGTTGTCCCTTATTCCGCCCTGGTGAAGCGCGAAGAAAAGCAGGGCGTCTTTGTTGTCGAAGGCCAGCAACCACAGGCCCGATTCGTGCCTGTACAGACCGGCATCGTTGCCGGAGAACTGGCGGAGATCGTCCACCCGCAAGCATTCCAGGGCCGGGTGGTGACCCTGGGCCACCATCTGCTTGAGGATGGGTCTCCCGTTATCCTGCCGGAGGGCCGCGAGCAACCCCACGCTTCCACAAGAGGCGCCGCTCCTACTCCACAAGCCGAGCCGGCGTCCGCGGAAGGACGACCATGAACCTGTCGAGATTCGCGGTCCATCGCCCCATATTCACGGCGATGATCGCCCTCATCGTGGTCATTCTGGGTGGTATCTCGCTGAGCCGCCTGCCGCTCGCTCTGATGCCCGATATCACCTATCCGACCCTCAGCGTCTCGGCCAGCTACGAACATGCGAGCCCGGAAGAGGTCGAGGAGTTGGTCACCCGCCCGATCGAGGAAGCCATGAGCGCGGTGCCCGGCGTCGAAGAGGTCTCCTCCACGTCCTCTGAGGGCAGCAGCAGCGTGCGCGTGTCCTTCTCATGGGGCACGGATCTGGACGCTGCGACTGACGACGTGCGCGACCGGCTGGACCGCGTCATCCCGCGATTGCCGGACGATGTGGAGCGGCCTCGGCTCAGGAAGTTCGATCCGTCCAGCATGCCGATCTTGCTTATGGGCGCGTCCAGCAACCTGGATCCAATCCAGATCCGCAAGATCATCGACGAGCAGGTCAAGTACCGCGTCGAGCGAGTGCCTGGCGTGGCTACATTGGATGTATGGGGTGGCCGCGAGCGCGAGATCCAGGTCAACCTCTACGCGGACAAGGTTAAGGGACTGGAGATCCCGCTGGACCGGATTCTGAGCGCGATCCGGGCCGCCAACGTCACACGTCCGGCTGGCACGCTCGAACGCGGTCACTACGAGGTAACCATCCGCATCCCCGGAGAATACACCCACCTCAGCGAGCTTCGCGACACCGTGGTCGCCATTCGAGACGGCGCGCCGATCCAGTTGAAAGACGTCGCGTCCGTCGAAGACACCTCCCAGGACATCACGCGCATCGTCCGGGTCAATGGCCGCCCGGGCATCCAGTTGTCGGTCAGCAAGCAGTCAGGTCGCAACACCGTGGAGGTAGCCAACCAAGTTCTACAAGAGGTCGAGCGAATCAATCGAGACATCCCACAGATTGAGATCATCCCCATTATCGACACCGCCGACTTTATTGAGCGGTCCTTGTCCAACGTCGGCTCCGTGGCTATGTACGGGGGGCTGTTCGCGGTCGTGGTGCTGCTGTTCTTCCTGCGCAGCATCCGCAGCACGGTCATCATCGCGGTGGCCATTCCCCTTTCGATCATCGCCACGTTCACCCTGATCTACTTCGGCGGATATACGCTGAACATCATGACCCTGGGCGGCCTGGCCCTGGGGATCGGCATGCTTGTGGACAACTCCATTGTCGTGCTGGAGAACATCTATCGTCACCGAGAGTCCGGCCTCAGCGCTCGGCAGGCGGCCGCTCAGGGCAGTGAGGAGGTTACCGCCGCCGTGATCGCCAGCACACTGACCACGATCGCCGTGTTCCTGCCGCTCATCTTCGTGCGCGGGATGGCCGGCGTCATGTTCAAGCAGCTCGCCGCGGTGGTGAGCTTCGCTCTGGCCTGCTCGCTGCTCGTGGCCCTCACCGTGGTTCCCATGCTCGCCTCGAAGTACCTGCATGTGGCTGACCTTGCGCATCCCTCGAACGAGTCGTTGGCCCATAGGCTCTTCCGGATGAGCAGCGGGATGTTCGCCAGCCTGGAGGACGCCTACAAGCGTCTGCTGCACTGGGCCCTTGCTCACCGTTCCCTGGTGGCCATCGGAACGACCCTGCTGCTCGGGGGCAGCCTGCTCCTGGTGCCCCTGGTTGGCGTGGAGCTCATGCCGGAAAGCGACGAAGGCGAAGTCCGAGTGAACGCCGAAATGGAGGTGGGAACTAAGCTGTCCTTATTGAACGAGAAGTTTCAACGCATCGAGGACGTGATCGCCCGCGAGGTGCCCGAACGCGAGAGCATGGTCGTCAGCCTGGGCGGCAGTAGGGGCGGTCGGTCTGTGAGTGGGCATGCCGGGCAATCCCGCATCTCCCTGAAGCCCCGCGACGAACGCGGGCGATCGAGCGAAGAGGTGGCCATGGCACTGCGGCGCAAGTTGTCGGACATCCCCGGCATGACTGTGCGAACCCGTGCCGGGAGCGGCATGTTCATGATGAGCAGAATGGCCGGCGGAACCGAGCGGGTGCAGGTGGAGGTCCGCGGCCACGACCTTACCACCGCCGACACGCTGGCCCAGCGCGTGGAAGACGTTGTCCAGGCCGTGGCCGGAGTCACGGACACACAGATCAGCCGTGAATCGGGCAGCCCCGAGGAGCTGATTATTATTGACCGTGCCAAGGCTGCGGACATGCACCTGACCGTGTCCGCCATTGCCCAGATGCTCCAGACCGCGTTGGCGGGGAGCACGGCCAGCTACTATCGAGAAGGCGGTGATGAGTATCGGATCCTGGTACAACTCAAGGATTCCGATACCATGGATCTGCAAGAGATTCTCGACCTCACCTTGACGAGTGCCGTGGGCGAGCCGGTGGTGCTGCGCAACGTAGTGGACGTCCAGCCGCGCAGCGGGCCCGTGCGCATCGAACGCAGCGATCAGGAGCGCGTCATCACCGTGTCCGCCAACATCAGCGGTCGAGATCTCGGCTCCATCCTATCCGACGTTCGCACCGAGCTCCAGGCGGTGCCGGTTCCGCGTGGCTTCTCCATCGACTTGACCGGCGAATACGAGGAGCAGCAGGAGGCCTTCCGCGAGCTCGGGATCGGGCTGGTGCTGGCCCTGGTGCTCGTGTACATGGTCATGGCCTGCCTGTACGAGTCGCTGCGCGACCCGTTCGTCGTCATGTTCGCGGTGCCGCTGGCGGCGATCGGGGTGGTCCTCATGCTCTTCCTGACGGACACCACCTTCAACATACAGTCATTCATCGGCTGCATCATGCTCGGAGGCATTGTGGTCAACAACGCCATTCTGCTCGTGGACCACACGAACCTGTTGCGCCGGCGGGACAAGATGCCCCTGCGCGCCGCGATCGAGGAGGCCGGCCGGCGGCGTCTACGCCCGATCCTGATGACCGCCTTTACGACCATGTTCGCGCTCGTGCCCATGGCTCTGGGCCTCGGCGAGGGGGGCGAGTTCCAAATGCCCTTGGCTCGAGCCGTGATCGGTGGGCTGCTGAGCGCGTCGCTGATCACCCTGGTCGTCGTACCGGTGATCTACTCGGTTTTCGAGCGCCGATTGGCGAAGCAAGAGGCGTCCACGGAAATGGCCGGCCAGGCGTAGGCGCCCCGGGACGATGCGCCGTCTAATACGCCGGGGGCTTGTGCTTGCAAGCGTAGTTGAGGGGAGCGCCCATGTCACTGCGAAAGGCCTGGAAGTCGTGTGCGAACGTGCTCGGTGTCGGCGCTCTCTGCCTTGTTGCGGCCTCATGCGCGTCTCCCGGTTGGACGGAGGCACCCGTCCCGTACATCGGGCCCGCGCAGCCCGACCCTGAGCGGCAGTCTACGGGATCGATTGCCCGACCTTCCACATCTCGGTCCTCGATCCCCGCAACACAGACGCCGGCCCCGCCGGATGGCGCGCTTGAGATCACCGTGGGCGACGCCATCCTCCTGGCGCTGGAGAACAACCCGGCGCTCAGCGTCGAGCGGCTGACGCCCCTGATCCGAGAGACGGTTGAAGGGGAGGAGCGCGCGGTCTTTGACCCTACGTTGCAGGCCGGCGCTTCCGCGTCGCGAGAACGTGTACGGGCCCCATCTCGGACAACCGGGGCCATAACCGACACCCGGACCAGCCGGACGGAGGCCAGCCTGGGCATCAGCGAGTTTTTTCCCACCGGCACCGACGTGTCGATTGCCCTGACAACGGACCGCGACTGGTCCATGCTGTACAGCGATCAGCACGCCACCCGCGTGGGATTCACGGTGACCCAGGCGCTCATGCGCGGTGCAGGTCTGGAGGTCAATCTGGCCAGTCTCCGACAGGCGAGACTGGACAGCTTGTCTTCCCGGTACGAGCTGCGGGGGTTCGCGGAGGCCCTTGTCGCCGACGTCGAGACGACGTACTGGAACCATGCACTTGCGCGGCGCCGCATCGACATCTTCGAGCAGTCCCTGGAGCTTGCCGAGAAGCAGTTCGCAGAAACGCGGGAAAGGGTCGAGGTCGGAACACTCGCAGAAACCGAGCTTGCCGCCGCCCAGGCGGAGATGGCTCTTCGCAAGGAGGCCCTGATCGACGCGCGCAGTAACCTGGCCGCCATCCGCCTCCGCCTGGTTCGACTCCTCGGCGTGCCTGGAGACGGTCTTTGGGAGCGCGATGTGGTTCTCAAGAACGAACCGGCCGTGCCGGACGCGAAGCTCGACGACGTTGACGCTCATATCGCAGTGGCGCAGCGCATGCGCACCGATCTCAATCAGGCGCGCCTCAGCGCGCAACGCGGCGACCTGGAACTCGTGAAGACCAAGAACGGCCTGCTACCCCAGATGGACCTGTTCATCAGCCTGGGCAAGACGGGGTACGCAGATTCCTTCGGCGCGTCCGTGAGAGGACTCGACGCGGAGAGCTACGACGTGTCCGCCGGGATCGATCTGGAGTTTCCCGTCGGCAATCGGCGTGCGCAATCTCGCCACCGCCGTGCGGTCCTAACGCGAGGGCAAATCGAACAGTCCATCCAGAACTTGAATCAGCTGGTGCAAATGGACGTGCGCTCGGCCTACATCGAAGTCCATCGTGCTTCGGAACAGATCGCCGCAACCGAGGCGACCCGACGATTCCAGGAGGAGAAGCTGCGCGCGGAGACCGAGAAGTTCCGCGTGGGCAAGTCGACCTCGCTGTTGGTGGCGCAGGCCCAACGCGACTTGGTGGACAGCCGGATCTCCGAGATTCAGGCCGTGGTCAACTACTTGAACTCGCTCGTGGACCTCTTCCGCCTGGAGGGATCGCTGCTCGAGCGGCGCGGCATTTCCGCGCCGGGCCGGGAACCGGCACCCATGCCCTCGGCGCCCGATCGCCCCATCGACTGAGGAGCCACGGGTACTTCTAGGGCATAGCCTTCTTCCGAGAGTCTTCGGCGGGGCGAGATGGCGGCGAATCGCGCGTGTGTTCGCGGCGTTGCCGAAGGCGAAGCGCGCCTCGGGCGAGGATGGGCGGAATCTCGCGGCGGCGCTGGGATGGGGTCACCGCGGCCGAGTCGTCCAGCATGTCGGTCATTGCGGGCTCCTTGCGGAAGCGCCCACAACGGCCTTCGCTTGCGACCGGCTCGATGTCCGGCTAAGTCAAAATGGTCGGGTAGTAATCAATTACCCGGCGCAAGCCTGCCTTGCGTAGCTTCATGCGAAGCCAGGTCCGAAATGGCGGCAGATTCCGAAGAGAACGATTCTGTTAATCCGGCTCCGTCTGTTCACCGAGACCGTCCGAGAGTTCGGGGCGAGATTCTCGGCCAACGGGCCAAGTCATATGGGTTGCGTTCGGTCCCTGGCCTCTCGCCGGCGAGACGGACCCCGCCGGAGTGAGGCGGGAACGCCGTAACCCTTTGACACGAGGGGGATATGAAACCGCCCGGTCAGTTGTCTGACCGGGCGGTTCCGTTAACTTGAACGGACGGCACATTCGGTCGGATTGATTTTGGCTTCTCGGCCTGATCGCGACGAAAGCAGAGCACCGGCTACCATATCCCCACAACTCGGATGTTACGGAGATCTGTGGATAACATCGGAACTGAGCTGTAGGGAACTGGTCGGGGCAAGACGACACGCCTAGAACTGCTCCTCGTGTGCTCGGGGTGACCTGGCCGTCAGTCGCAACGGTTGAGCTAAGGCGCGCGATTTACCACGTCGCCTTCAGCGCTTTGTTCTGCGATGTCTTTCGGGTTCGATATCCATCCTGCGAACAGGATACTCCGACTCTCGTTGTGCACAATCATGAACAAGAATGGGTGGTCAGCATGGAATTGGGCTGGCATCGGTCGATGCGGCGCGCTGCAGCCGAACGAAAATTGTACCGTTGATGTTGCTGCTGCCGCCTCGGTTCCTTCTTCGTGTACGTCTATCCACGCATCGTGATAGATTTCCGTGATGTATATTCGAAATGCCTCGATCTTCTTGATTATCATCTTGTCAAAGTCTGCTTTCTGATTGCTGAAAGCAGACTTCACTCCCATTGCGGAGAGGGCTTCCCTCACCCCGAGATGGCTCTTCATGTCGAACTTGGGGAGCAGCACATCTACTTCGTGACCAAGGGCCCGTCGCCGCAGCTCAACGATCTGGTCCGCTGTCACGTTCTCCATCAATTTCGGGATGGCGATGACGGTCTTTGGCAAGATCACATACATTGAATAGTGATTATCTACATAGGGAAGCTCAAGGAACTTGAAATCCTCATTCTCCGAGTAGGGCAGCAGTGATCGTTGGTGCATCATCGGTGTTTCCACCGTGGTCGCTTCATCGGCATGGAAGGTCCGTTTGTGAGTAGAGGCCTTATCGAACCGACTTCCCCAATCCGCTTTGAAGTAGACGGCATTTACTATGACGAGAGCTGGTTCATCAATGATGCCAGGCTGGCTTCCAGAGTCGAAAGCGCTGGGGGAAACGCTCTTCTGTATCTTGCCGCGAAGTTTCTCTGAAACCCACTTGTTGATGTCGTCACTCACGCGCTGCTTCTGTTCAAACTTCACGAGATGAAGTGAAGCTTCAAGGGCGTCCTGGACCTGTTTCACGTATTGCTTCCTGAAATCAGCGTACGTCTCGTCGAGCCAAGCGGAATTGGCCATGGTGATATCAATCCGCTTGTGCTTATCGGCCTTGTGCAACTGCTGTCGTAGGTCCGCAAGATCCTTGAGCAATTCCTCGTTCTTCTCTGGGAAATGGAATACTCTGGCCAGTTCCTTTCGCGTATCTCCGCCGCTGGCGATGTAGCCCAAGGCCAAGCCATGGAAGACGCTTTGAGGGGAGAGTACAGTATTTGCCGGGAGGTCCTTGACCCTCGCGTGATGCTTCAGCAGGTCGGTGGTGAATGCGTTGACTCGCTCGCTGATATCAGGGATTGCGGGGTCACTCTTCTCGGGAGTGCTCGCGCCCAGCACAAACAGTGCGACCGCCGGTAACATAAGCTTACAGAGGGCTCTAAACCTTGAGAGTCTCATTGGTTCTTCCTCGCACGACGTCGCGGTTCACAGGTGCCGCGCAAGCGGCATCCTTGTGGAACCGCTTGTTATCTCCATGTCTGAAACTTCAGACCTTGCTTCCTGTACTTCTCGACCAACTCCTCGCCGAGTTCGTTTGAAATACGCTCGCCCTTTCTGAAATATCTAACTTCCATGACGGTTGATTTCTCGAGTTGGATATGCTGCACTTCAAGGTCGCCGATTCGGCTCGTCTTCGTCTCTGTGCGGGGAATACAGGACATGCTCAGAAAGGCCAACAGCACACCCACAAGCAGAGAAGCGATTCCCTCTAGCAAGTCATACTCCATATTGAGATAACTCTTTATTGTACGGTGCCTAACGTTTGCCGCGCGGGGCTCGCCCTGACACGGAATCGTACGCCTGCAAGGACGCGGCGTCAAACGGTTTCCGGCGCCAAGTTGACGAAACGCCGTGCGCAGGCTACCATTACGCGGGAAATCCGATGTTATCGGAGGCGGCGTATATCACAGAGGTCCATTTATGCCCATGGGCTGCGGACACCTTCAGGCTGTCCTAGATGGATACGCCACGTTCTTACACGAAAAGGACTTGGCGCTTACGAAGCACCAGCCCTATCTCGTGCGCTGGGTGCGCGAGTTCCTGCTCTTCGCCCAGGAGCACGGCGGGTACACCTTTGAGCAGGCGCTCGACATGTTTTTGGCCGGAATCGGTGAAGGTCGACCATGACGGCGAGCCGAACGCGTTCGCCACCGCAAGTCGAGAGCGCCAAGAAAACGCCGCGAGAGTGCCGTTGACGCACCAGTCGGGGCGGGTGAAGGTTCTTTGCCCCCAGGATTCGAACCTGCACCGCCCGATCCAGAGTCAGCCGTACAGTTTCTCCAAATCGCGTCGAGACAGCCTCTGCGGAGGTCTTCAGAAAGGACAGGACCCCACACAAGGCCAGGATCCTCGGGGCAGCTGGTCCATGCATTCCGACCTCGCAGCCGTGACCGACGCCTGGCCCGATCTGCCGGAGCCTCTGCGCCGTGCCGTGCTCGCCATCGTGGCCACCGTGGAGCAGGGCGACGCGTGACCGTGACTTCGACGGCGAGCGGGTGCGAGGCCGCCGACATGCTCGGATGACGGGGCGGGGATTGGATGAGCAGCGGGCCTACTCGAACACGAGCCGACCGAACGCGCCGGTGTCGTGCCAGCTCTGGCCACCGGGCGACCAGGAGAACGGCCCCACCTTTCCGTTGCGGAACACGCGGTGGAAGTTCGCGCGCCACTGGGTCTCTCCTGGACCGCCCAGGCCCAGGCCGTGGAAGGGAATCGCCGCCTCCGCGGTCCACAGGGCCCGGCCCGCATCGGGCTGCACGGCGGTGTGCCAGTCCAGGGCCCACACCGTGTCGTGGTCGCCGGCCACGTTGCGCTGGTCGAACCGGACCCCTTGCGCGTTGAACGCGAGCTGATAGTACTCGGGCCGCGTCGCGTCCGGCTGCACAAGGATCACTGCGACGTCGTCTTGCGAGGACCAGAGTTGGTCCTCGCGCGCTGCCGTGGCCTTGAGCTCCTGCACGTTTTTGTCCGCGCAGGCGAAGCCGACGTACAGGTGCTCGTCGTCGTAGGTCACCTGCACGCCGGTCTCTGTGACGGCCGGCATGCCCTCTTGATCTACGAACCCGGTGCGGAGGGCGCCCTGGTCCCAGGCCGCCTCGTCCAGGCGGCCGTCGACCGTGACAGCCTCCGGCGCGGGCCGCGCGCGGATGACCGGCGCCTCTCCCGTCGCCTCCCTCCGGGAGGTGTTGAGTTCCTCGGGCAGGAAGCTCATCTCGCGCGCGGCCTTCTCCAGGAAGTCGTGCCACAGAGTCCAGAACCGCGGGGTGTGGATCGCGTACCAGGCGCGGGCATGCTGGCCGTCGGCCAGGGCGGTCCGGATCTCTTCGAGCATGCGGTCCATATACGCGCGGTCCTGCGCCGGCAGGGTCGTGCGAACCTCTTCCATGGCCATCAGGCGGGTCACTCGGCTGCTCAGTCCCTGCAAGTAGGCGAGCTCCTCCTCGTCAGCTGGCGAGGCCTGCCACTGCGCGATCTGTGCATCCGCGCCGGTTACCCGGTAGGCTGCTACGCCGAAGGGGGCTAGGCGCACCGGGAGTACGGTGCGCGCACCCTCCTCCTGCGTGGGCGCGGGGTCGCTCGTCACGAGGTCGGCAAGCGCTTCCACGCCTGTGAGTGAGATCGACCCTTCCACCGTCCAGTAGCCCGGGTTGGCTACCAACAGGTACGTGGTCGCCCCGTCCTGCCACGCGCGCAAGGCGAGGTTCGTGTCGAACCCGGTGTCGGCCACGGGCGCGAGCTTATGCGCGGGCAAGGCGCGCAGCACCCGAGTGTACTCGCGCATGGGCTGCTCATGGCCGACCATGCGTACCACGTGGCTGAACGCCCACATCACGAACTGCGGGTCGCCGCCGATCAATCCGCACGTGAACGGCTCACGGGCATACGGCCCGGCCGCGTGGGCCTGGAGCGTGGACTGGTAGGGATACGCCCAGCCCTCGCGTTCCGGCATGGCGAAGGTCGCCCGCTCCATCTCCTGCCAATGGTGCATGACCATCTGCGACCGCTGGTCCTCGCGGGCATAGAGAGCGAAGTAGTCGGGGTCGCTCATCATGTCCCAGGCCGGCGCGTAGCCCGTCTGCCTGCGGGCACGATAGTAACGCGTGGACGCACCATGCAGCCAGTGCGTGCACCACAGGCCTTCTTCATCGCGGTACAGGGTCGGGTCCCAGCCGGCCAGGCGCAGGAAGTCGCGCAGGGGAAGGCCGGTCTCCTTCCACTCTCTGGCATGGCGCACATCCACGTACAGGCTGGCGAAGATGTCCAGGTCAGGACGCACCTCGCGCACGCGGCGGCGAGCGTCGCGGAAGAAGGCGCGCATCTTCTCGCACCGCCAGGAGACCCACTGCTCGCGCATGTCTGGCGCCGTCAGGAACTCGTAGCGCTTGCGGAACCGCCCGGGGTCCTCGGCCGCACCCGGCACAGACACGCCGGTGTCCCCCTGGAAGCGGCGAATCGACACGTCGTCATAGCTCGAAGCCAAGTAGGTCAAGCTCCCGCGGCTCGAATACCCGGACAGGGTGGGAATCGAGAAGTTGGGAGTGAGAAACGCCGTATAGTTGATGCCAGAGAAGTCGGGCACGTCCTGCCACTTGCGCGCGACGTCGGCGGCGATCGCGTGCAGGACCTCGGCCACGTCCGGGTGCATGAAGTTCAGCTGGCCCAGGGAACTCTTGATCTGCCGACCGCGGCCGTCCACCAGCATCCCGGTGTCCGCGCCCAGGGCCACCTGGCCGTCATTGTACATGCCCTTGCGGCGCATGAGCTCGAACTGATAGCAGAACTCAATGCTGGGGATCGGGGCGACGCTGTTGGCGCTGAGCACCCGCGCGGCCGTGTCGCGCAGGTCCGTGGACAGCCGACTCATGTCCATGCCCCAGTCAGGCGCGTATGCCCGATTGCCGTCGCTATACTGCCACACGCCCATCACGGACGCGTTCTCTCCGGTCCAGCGCAGGTACTGCGCATACGCCTCGGACGTGCCCAGGTTCCAAGACAGCTCTCTGCAGGCTGGGATCACCGGGTCCTGATTGAGCGAGGCTGAAGTCCTGGAATCCACCGCGGACTTGTCTTCGCGCATCACGCCGAACACGTTCCCGAATCCATTGACGGGGTTGTCGTTCTCCGTCAGGATGCCGATGCGTCGCGCGCCGCTCTGGTAACCCTCCATCTCGGGCAATCCGTTTTCGATGTGATACACGCGCAGCCGGGCGGCGGCGGCCGTGTTGTCGCGCTGAGAGCTGATCACGTTCACCGCATGCGGCCCCGGGTCGGGCCGATAGAGCCACTTGAGCTCGCGCATCCGGCCGGAGACCGGGAACTTGAACCCCGTGATGACCGCGGGGCCCAGTCGGGCGTAGCTCGTCTTGCCGCGCCACCGGCTCGTGCACGAGACCCCCATCCAACGCTCTCGGTCGTCCGGGTACTCGAGCTTCATCAAGTACCAGTCGCCCGGGTGGTCGAAGGTGAGCTTCACGCTGAATTGGGCGCCGGAATGCGCGCGCGTCTCCCGGTAGGTGAGCCCGTTTCGTTCCACAATCCGCGCCTCGGTCACCGGGGCGCGCTCGGCATCTTCATAGTCCGAGTGCCGTGGCGGGACGGTGCTGGCGTCCACCTCCATCCACTCATAGGTGTCCGGCTCCGTGTAGTCGATGACCCGCTCTTCCACGAGATCCATGCCAGACTCGTACGAGGTCGCCGGCGCAGAGTTCATTGGCAGGCGGCCATACACGACCAACGGCTCGCGGATGCGCGTCTCGACCGTGTCGCCGTCAAGCACGAGCCGCGTCTGGGCGGTGTAGATCCCGCGGGGCAGTCGGCCCAGGTCCAACAGGTACACGAGGTCATCGCCGGCTTCCTGGTACTCGTGCTGCACGCCGTCGCCTCGCGCGCCTGCATCGGTCACCGAAGTCAAGGTGTCCGGATACTCGTAGCGCAAGAGCTCCCAGCTTACGGCCGGGTCGCGCTTAGCCAGGCCCGCGGGCACGCGCACGCGCGCCACCACGGGCCGCGTGTCCAGGAAAAAGAGCCGCTGGTCGCGCGGGTTGTCGAGCCGCATGCGGCTCTCGTCCGCGGGCCGGTCCGTGTCACCCTTGAAGTGGAAGTACCAGTGCGACTTCGCGACCGCGTCGCCCTCTTGCACCTCTTCATCCTCGTCGCGGACCTGTTGCCAGTCCGTGTCGTCGAACCCGGCTTCATCCCACCCGTCGGCGGCGGTGCGAGACCAGCGCCAGGTGGCATCCGTGTCCAGCCGCATGCTCGTGCCGTCTACAAAGATCACACGGCACTGAAGATACAGGTGCGGCGGATGCGCGCCGACGCGCCAACCCCACACGCCGACGCAGTTCTCTCCGGGCCGCAGGTAGTCGGCCAAGTCCATCTTCTTCGTGCGATACCGCATGGCGCCCACGTCCACGGGCCGCGGAAAGACCGGGCTCGGGTCAGGCAGGGGCTGGCCGTTCACGTGCACAAGGGACATGTTCCCGATGGTCGCGGGCGCGCGCCAAACCTCCTTGTCCGGCAGGCTGACCTCCTTGCGGAAGTATCCCTGCCGCTTGGGCCGCACAAACGCGAGGTCGCGCAGCTCGAACGTGCGCCCCTGGGCGCCTCGGATCGTCAGGCCGAACGCATCCGGGCTGGTGGCCTGGTTGGGCGTCCATACGCTGCGCTGAAACGCGAGGTCGTTCCACTCGATGCCCGTAAGCTCATGCTGGACCGGGCCGGGAGTGCGCTGCACCTGGCCGTCGTTGCGAAATCGCAGCGTGAGCGTGGTCTCTGTGTCTTGGAGCTGGCGGCAGGCGAACCGCACCTGGAAGAACATGGGCCACAGGTGAGTGCGCTCCGTGAAGGGTTCCTCACCGTCGAAATTGCCCCAGCCCAGCGTCGCTCTGTCCGCGGTGACCCGGAATCGGAGCGTCGCGCCCTGGCGCTCAACATCCTCCACGCCCTGAAACACCGTGAATTTGGCCACAGCTTCCGCGGGCGAGATCGGGTACGTCTCTTCCATGGGCGGGAGCTCCAGGGCCTTGGCCGTGTACAGCTCGCCCTGCGTCCTTGCGCCCGGGTCGTGTGCTCCTTCGCCCGCCCACGCGGGCACGGCCAGCAGGCCCAGTACGAGTAGTCCCACAAGTTCGATGCGAACCATTTGCGTTGCCCCTCTCCGGAAGCGGAAGAAAGACTGCCAGCTCTCCACGGATCCCTAGGCTACCGCCCCACGAGGTTTTTGCAAGGGTCGGGCGCTAGGGCATCTCCAGGTCCCGGCCGCGGAAGTACTCGTGCGGGTTCAAGTCCTCGGTGAATCCGAACGCCCCGGCCGCCCAGCACGCGGCCATTGCACACGCCACCGCAGACACACCGACTCGGCTACGCATCGCAAATTTCCTCGAACTTAGCCTCTATCCACGTCTTGTCTGGCCCGTGTTCCAAGCCGACGCTCCCTCACCGGCTCCGAACCCGACGCTAGCACGGGTCTGAGACGCCCCCAACCCCCTCTGCACAACGCCTGGGCCCTGCGGTGCTCGCCATTGTCGCCGTTGCCGCGGACCTTGAGAGGTGAAGCGTGAAGCTTTGCTCGGAAGCGCTGCGCGATACCTGCTCTCCGCTTGACGCGGCGCCGCCACGCCCACGCCTCTGCTCGCCTTGGGAAGAATTCTCGGAATCTTTTCGGCCTTGCCCTGGTTGGGCCCCCCTGGACTACCATGGCGGGTGCTCCTCTTGGCAGGCAGGCGAGACCATGCCTCGAGCGTCCATCGCCGCGCGCCTGCACTCCGAGATCGAACAGGCCACCGAGCACGTGGGCCTGGCGACATCCGAATGGCTGGAGACCACGCGTGTACCTTGTGTAGACTCGACGCAAAGGGGCCGAATACCGCCCCATGGGACCGTGTCCAGCGTTCGCACAGAGGTGCAGCGCATCAGCGATTTTCGACCGTTGACGGCCATCACCCTTCGCAGTACTCTCGTAGAGCAGCGTTCAATTTGGAAGTGTCGGGTAATGGTTGACAGTTTTGGTCTGAAGGAGGGTGCAAAATGGCGGGCGTCGAAGTTTCCAGCCAGCCGGCCGTGCTGGGCGGCAGGCCGGCCGTGGACATCCCTGCCCCGCAGTGGCCAGTCACGGGGCAACGGGAGCGCGAGTGGCTCAGCGAATTGGCCTTATCAGGCAAGTGGAGCTGGCTGGGGCCGCACGAGATGGCTTTTGCAAAAGAATACGCCGAGTTTATCGGCACGAAGTACTGCGTCTGCCTGGCCAACGGCACGGTCACGCTCCAGTGCGCCCTGCAGGCCCTGGGCGTGGGGCCGGGAGACGAGGTCATTGTGCCGGGGCTCACGTGGGTGGCCACGGCCCAGGCCGCCATGGACGTTGGCGCCAACGTCGTGTTCGCGGACGTCGACGCGCGGACCTGCTGCCTGGCTCCCGAGGCCCTGCGCGCGGCCATCACGCCGAAGACCAAGGCCGTGATCCCCGTACACCTCTACGGCTGCATGTGCGACATGGACGCGATCATGGAGATCGCCCGCGAGCATGGCCTCAAGGTGGTGGAGGACGCGGCCCACCAGCAGGGGAGCCGCTGGCGCGAGACTCGGGCCGGGGCGATCGGCGACGCGGGGAGCTATTCCTTCCAGCAGTCCAAGATCCTCACCTCCGGCGAGGGCGGGGCGGTTACCTGCGACGACGAGGAGGTCTATCGCTGCGTGTTTTCCCTCAAGCAGGTGGGCTGGGCCCCTGATCCGGACAATCCCGTGTCTTTCGGCGAGAAGCCGAAGTTGGTGCGCGGCCAGCGTTACGGACACAACTACCGCATCACCGAGATGCAGTGCGCGCTGTTGCGGGCCGGGCTCGAACGCCTCCCAGCGCAGAACGCCCAGCGCGAGGAAGCCGCGGCGTATCTGCGCGAGAAGCTCGCGGCAATGGGCGGTCCCCTGCAGGTGGTGGAACGGGACGAGCGCGTGACCGAGCAGGCCTATTACGCACTCACCCTGCACTTCGATTCCACCAAGGCGGAAGGGCTTGACCGCAGCCAGTACGTCCAGGCGCTGAGCGCCGAGGGCGCGGAATTCGGCGGCGGCTACGAGCCGGCCTACCGGGCCGGGCTTCTCAACCTCTACGATCGCACCAGCCCCATCCCCTACCGCGACCGAGAAGACATGCAGGATTACGCCAGCCTGCGCCTCCCGAACGTGGAGCGTGCGGTGCGCGAGACGCTGGTCATCCTCAGCCACGAGCATCTCCTGGGCGGCAAGGACTACCTTGACGAGGTCTTGGCCGGCATCCGCAAGGCCAACGATAATCTGGGCCGACTGAAGGAGCATTTCGCCGCTGAGGAGTCGGGCGCCTAGTGTCTCGTCCTCGCTGCATTTTGCGGCAACCTCGGCCGGCCTTGCGAGGCGGCCGGGCGTTGGTGTAGGCCGAAGGAACGTGTCTGACGCCACGGGGCGGTGTCGTGACCGTGTGCCCGCCGCGGTACGGTCGCAGCGACATGACTGTCAAACTCGAGACGAGTATGCTCGTGGAGGCGACAGCGCTTGCGCCAGTATCCGCGGACGCTTGCATGACCATGCCGGTCGGCGTCTGTGCCGTTGCCCCTTCGCGCCCCGAAGTGGTTGAGGGGTCCTGCTCCCGGCCGAAAGTCCTGGGTCCGGTGCGCGAGAACCCCTGCGCCGGGGCATCCATTGGGACCATCCCGATCGTCAGATCCTTTCATGGACGGGTCCGCGGTCCGTTAGGAAGGCGGCAGGCTGATCGTGGAAAGGAGCTTCGGGTTGCAAGACCAGGACAGCTCGGAGTTCTGTTGCGTGTGCCTGGAGACGGAGAAGGGCAGCGCGGCCCGATCCAGCCTGGTGGGCGAGGGGGGGCTGACAGGGGGTCATGAAGGGAATACTCATGCAGCAAGGGACTGATGTCATGAGCCGGCCGCCGAATATCTTGGTCCTCATCCCGCATGATCTGGGGGACTTCCTCGGGTGCTACGGGCACGGCGCGGTTCCCAGCCCGAACCTCGACCGGCTGGCCGACGAGGGCGTGCGCTTCACCAACTGCTTCACCGTGTGCCCGGAGTGCACCTGTAGCCGCGGCGGCCTGATGACCGGGTACCAGCCGCACCAGAATGGTCTGGTGGGCTTGGCCAATTTCGGCTGGAGCCTGAAGCAGCCGCACCTGGCCGCGAGGCTGGCGCAGCAAGGATACCGCACGCACCTGTTCGGCTTTCAGCACGAGACCAACGGCGACCCCCGGACCCTCGGGTACGACGAAATCCATTCCCAGGACAGCAAGGATGTCCGGAACGTGTGCGCCGCGCTGTCGGGATTTCTAAGGAGTCACGCAAGCGGCGGCGATGCCCCCTGGTTCGGGTACGCCGGCTTCACCCAGGTGCATCGCGACTGGGAACCCCGGACGGAGTTCAGCCCGGCTGACGTAGCGGTGCCGGCCTTTCTGCCCGACACAGAGCTGATCCGGAGGGATCTGGCGCACTTCTACCAGGACATCCGCGTGCTGGACCAAGCCATCGGTTCGGCGCTGGATGCGCTTCGCCGGACCGGCCGCGATCGGAACACGCTCGTCATCTTCACCACGGACCACGGCGCGGCCTTTCCCGGGGCCAAGGCCACGTTCTACGACCCTGGGATTCGCGTGCCTCTGATCACGCGGCTCCCGGGCAGGTTCGATGGCGGCCGCGTGCAGGACGAACTCTTGAGCAACATGGACGTCACGCCCACGCTGCTGGCTCTGGCCGGGGCGCAAGCGCCGGCTGACATGCCGGGACGCAGCTTCCTGCCGCTTCTTCGCCGAGAGGGCTACACCGAGCGCGAGTACGTGGCCGGGGCCATGTTCTTTGATGTGGCATACGACCCGGCCCATTACATCCGAACGCGCACGCACAAGTACATCCGCTCCTTTGCTGTGGACCCGCAAGACAAGGCCGGCGCTCGGGGAGAGGCCTTGTCCACGTTCACGGCCGGGCGCTGGGCGCGCCTGGACGATCTTGACGTACTCACGAGTCCTTCGTGGCAGCACTGGCCCCTGCCGGTGACCGGCCCCGAAGCGGAGGAGCTATACGATCTGCAAGCGGATCCGGTGGAGCGGCGCAACCTGGCGGCCACACCCGCCGCAGCCGCAGAGCTGCGAGAGATGCGCGGGCACCTGTGCGAGATGATGACGCAGACCGGTTCGCCGCTCCTTCACGGCCACCCGCAGCCGAACGAGAGGCAGTTGCAGGCGAGCCGGAGCCACGGGGTGGGCGGCAAGCGTTTCCGGGAACTCGTGGCCAAGCGCGAGGAGCTTCTGAAATGCTCAAAGCCGGAGTAGCACGCATTGACATCACGCCTCCCGCAGGGGAGATCATTGCCTGCTTCCCGAGGAAGCGAGAGCCGGGCTCCACGGAAGACGCGTTCGTCCCCGGCAGGCCGGACCGCATCCCGCGCCGGGCAAAGGGTGCGCACGACCCCTTGCAGGCGCGCGTCGTGGTCCTGGTGTCGGCAGGGGAAACCGTGGCCCTGTGTGTGGCGGATGTTGCGCACTTCCACGGCACGGATGTGGAGTTCGTCCGCCGGGCGGTCGCGGAAAAGGCACCGGAGCTCGGCGGCGGCCGCGTGATCCTCTCGGCCACGCACACGCACTCCGGTCCGGATACCCTGTACCTTTTCGGCAAGCGGCCCGGCGATCCGCAGATACGAGGAATGCTGCGGCGGGTCGCTGCGGGCATTGTGCAGGCGTCCAGGGACCTTGAACCAGTGACCGCCTTCCGAGGCCGCGCGCAACTGGAGCTCACGCACAACCGCCGCGTGCGCGAGGGGCGGGGCTCGGCGAGGATGGCCCTCGAACATGTGCAGGGAGTCACCACCGGACCGGTGGATGAAGAGTTGAATGTCCTGCGATTAGATGCCGCGCGCGGCCCGAAGGCGGTGCTGTTCAATTACACCGCCCATGCCTTGACGCTGGGGCCGGGCAACGACCTTTACACCGCCGACTATCCGGGCGAAGCCTGCCGCCTGGTGGAAGAGGCCTTTCCCGGCGTCCTGGCCGCGTTCACCAACGGCGCGGCCGGAGACGTACACCCGCGGCAGTGTATGCGGGGCGAGTTCGGAGCAATGGAGGAAATGGGCGGCCGGCTCGCCGCGGGCGTCGTGCAGGCGGCGCGGCAGGCCGCTGCAATGCCGATTGACAGCTTCCATTGGCGGCGGCAACTCCTCGCCTTCGCGCATCGCACAGATCCTTCCCGGCAAGTGCGCCCGGAGATCCACGCGCTTCTCCTCGGACCGGCGGCCGTGGGCTTCGTTCCCGGCGAATTCTTCGTGGAGCACCAGCTGCGCTTGAAGCAGGCCCTGCATCCCCGGCCGGTGTGGCTGGTAGGCTATACCGGCGGCTGGGTCGGTTATGTGCCTACTCGCCAGGAGCACGAGGCCGGCGGGTACGGGGTGGACCCGGACCGGGCCGACCCCCCGGACCGCAGCCGCACGTCCCTGCCGCCGGGAGCGGGCGAAGAAATCGTGGATCGGCTGCTGGCGCTATTTGCGAATAACGCCCGAAGCGCGCCTGCTCCGGAGAGAGAGCGCTGATTGCGAATGCACTCAAGGCTTGTTGCACCCTTAGAGCCTCTAACAAAAAGGAGAATTGCCCTCAACTTGTACCGTATGGCGCGTCGATATCTTCTTCAGGCCCCTGTGGAAGGAGAAGAGCATGGCGCGCGAACTCGTACCGGACGACCTAT
>Ga0180432_10001202_pt1 | contig 41371 bp, 32 predicted proteins | sample SS_ome_10_FD_132414 | JGI IMG/M metagenome (GOLD analysis project Ga0180432, IMG submission 132414) | Hypersaline lake sediment archaeal communities from the Salton Sea, California, USA - SS_1_MS_2 metaG | ecosystem: Environmental > Aquatic > Non-marine Saline and Alkaline > Hypersaline >... | reverse complement strand
GGATTTACATACTCAGCTCCCATTTTTTTGTAATAACTGTTTGGGTACATCATTTTAATACTAAAAGAACCATCCTTTCCCAACAAAGCCCTCCCTACGTTAGGAGAATTAGAATAAGCTACTTCTTCATTTGGAAAAGGTAATCCTGAACCAGAAAAGCTATGTCTGTAATCAGGTGGCGAAGGCGCCCAATATTGAACATATACTTGTTTTCCTATTGATAATAATCTTGACCTCAAAGGGTCTTTAATAACACCTTCAACAATTGTTTGTTTTCCAGGATTTGTAGAAACTGTTACATCACATGACTCAAAATATTTATTGTCTTTTGACCACTTATCACACGTAACTTCTGTATCTTTTTTAGGAGGATTAAATCTATTTATACCAAAGGACATTCCTGCAAAATTCGAGGTTCCAGCCATCTTTATTAATATATTGTTATCGTGAAAAAAATAAATTTAATTTATAAGTAAAAAGTAAATGGATAAAACTGAATATTGTGTTTCTTGTGGTATCCCAAAAAATAATCATTGGATGGTAAATCATTTATTTTATTCAAACCTAAAATACAAAGATGTTTCAGGAGACAAAAGTAAGTGTAAAATATGTGGTCAAACAGAAACGAACCATAGTTGTATGTTACACCCTTTTAGTCATAAACCGTCTCAAATCGAAAAGATATCACACAATCACTTATCGGAAGCCCATAATTCTCCAGTATCATATTCATTTTAATACTCCTAAAAAATCGATAACCATATAGATATTTATTAGGTAATAAGTGAAAAATGACGCACTATATCGTTAACCAAAATGTTAAAGGGAAGATTTCTTCTCCTTTATTCTATTATGACTGTAATTTTCAACCAGGTGCGATAATAAAAAACGGGGTTATTATTCGACCAACGTCTAAGTTACAAAAAATCATATTAAGGGATTGTTTTGTTGACGAAGCCTTTATCGAAGGTACTAAACTTCAAGGGGACATTTCAATAGTGCGTAGCACGTTATTGAACTGTAACCTTAGTCGGTCAGAAAACCCTGCTTTTAATGATTGTGTTATCCGATACGAAGGACGACACCGATACTCTTTGCCTATTTTAGACGGGACGTTTACAGATTGTTCTATTCATAGGTGTAAACTTATTGAACCAACTTTAAAAAGTTCGTTGAATATGGATAATTCCTCACTTATCTACGATGAACAAACACTTATAGCACGTCCAGAAGGCGTCAATTGGAACTTCAAAAATACAGAAATTATCAATGCTGAGATAGAATACTAAAACGTATACTGATTTCTGTAATTATTTAATAGTAAAAATTGAACAAATATTTAAAGATATTCTTATAGTTTTATTAAAACATGAGTTCTTCAAATGAAAACAAAAATGATATTTCAAATATTCAGGTAGTGATGATTGCTGATATGCCTGATAGCGATAGCGACGATGAATTACCGGACCTTGTTCCTGAAGAGATTCTTGAAAATGTTTCTGAAGATGTTTCTGAAGATGTTAAATCTAACATGGTAGAATCCGTCGAAGAAAAGACAATTATCGAAGAACCAATTGAAGGAAAAGATGAAAACATTGATGAAAACAATGACGAGTCTCCTCCACCTCTTGAAGATATTGAAGATGACAGTGAACCCGAAAATGATGAAAATGATATGACAAATTCAGAACCAGGGGAATGTCCTTTTGGTGCAGATTGTCCTGTTAAAGTTGCAATGGATAACAACATCAGCCCTAGCCATGTTAGGGGTGATCCAGCTATTCGCGACCATATTGACACATATCACAATCATCTTAATTTTTTATTTAGCCGACAATACTCTCAAATGAGAGGAGAAATTGACTTAATTCGATTTGTTCTCAATGCGAGTGGTATTATCAACGGTGGAATGATTAATGGTAGAATTATTAACGCCGGTAACATGCCTATGATGGAAGAAAAAGAGCCAGCTAATACAAAATGCAATATCTGCAAGAATTATTATGACCATGATGAACACGCTCCATTTTACATGTCCTGTTGTGCTACATCATACTGTATTAAGTGTGTTAAAGAACTAAAGACAGATGAAAAGAAAGGTAGCAAGTGTCCCACATGCGAAAACAGTCTTGAATATTTAAATGATATTAAAATTTTAAATAAGAAAAAGACTATTGGAAAGAATTCAGAAGATTGTTTGATTTGTTGTGATACAATGAACAGTACTCAATACAATGGAAAGGTTACACTTGATTGTAATTGCAACTTTGAATTATGTATTTCATGTGCCTATAAATCGTTAAAAGATACAAAGCATGTAAAAATGGGTTCTGTTCAAGGAATCGAAGGCTTGGTTTTGCCCCAACACTATACTGTGAAGGGAGCATGTCCCAATTGTAGGCAAGTTCCTAGCAACAAAGAAGAAATTATTTCTCTGTATGGATTTTTACCGCCACGGAGATAAACTTTTATTTTAATAGTATTTTATTAACCAATCCACTTTTTATGTCTCACCCATACATTCATTCCATATTTCGTCCAATTTTGTGGCGGTAACCCAGCATGAGCAATTCTTTCATATTTTTCATTTTTTCCAGTATTTGGAATAATATTTCTCCAAAATACTGCTGTTCCTGTTTTGGGTTTTGCTTTAAAATCAATATAACTAAAATAAGTTTCACCACCGGTTTGGTCTTTTTCCTCTGGTTCGTTCAAATAAATAAAAAATGTATAATCTCTTTTTCCTGAAATTTCTAAAGATTTTCCACTTTCATAATTATCTTGGTGTCTCATAAATTGTTCTCCAGAGTGATACCTTACTATCTGTGGGAGTTCAACGTGTTCAACAGGAAAACCGGATAAAATAGAACACCGATGCATTACTTTACGCAAAACCTTGTCATGATAAAACGGATTTGCAAAAGCGCTTGAACTAGTTCTTCTATTATCATTACCTGAACTAAATGTCCTAGACCGTTTTAAATGTGGCTCTGATATTTTAATTAAATGTTCACATTCTTCTTTTGACAATATGTTATGAAAATATATAATATCAGGGTTTTGTTTTGCAACTTCTATTTTAATATCAAGTGTTTCTCCTATATTCATTTTTACACTATTATATTTTTTGTCATTTTCTTTATATATTATGTTTACAAACGCAAAATAATTATAATATATAAAGTAAATACCACTTAGTAAGTATTATAAATACAATGGGTGACCAAAAAATTAAAACAAAATGTCAGCATTGTGCTAAAATTTTTATCTCACATAACCTAATAAAGTCATGTGCTTACCACTTTTGCAATGAATGTATATATCTCTGGATATCTAACAGTTTAGTTGATTCCTATATGTATACATCTCCAAACTCTAAATGTTGTGCAGAAGAACTACGAATACGTTAAAAGTTATTGTGCAGAAATCTCTGGACATGGGCTCATACTATTAATTTTAGGTTGAACTTTGCATAAACGATAATTGTCTTTTACAATTATTCTACTCGGTATTTGATATGCCCCTGGAAAAAATAAATTTGCTTGAGGGTCCATACAAGGAAACTCAAATCTATTAACACCAACACCCCTTGGTACACAATCATTAAGTCTTGTAAATTGAACAGGAAAATGACAATCAGGGAAATCAACTAAATTTTGGTCGCCGCATCTTTTTCCATTTTTAATTTTGCCACTTTTGCAATCTTGACATAGTTTAGATACACCAGCCCCACATGGCTGTCCCTGGTATCTACATCCACAGTTAGAACATTTGGGTAAGTATTGTTTAGAAGGGCATCTAGAAGCAGGACGTGTTAAATTCCTTAGTTCTGACTCAACATCAATAGGACCATCATAAAATCTCCATTCAGAATTACCATTTAATGAAACACCGCTCTTTTGCATTCGAATAACTGGATTATCTTGAAAACACGTTCCACAAATTAAAGGTTGATTCATATAATAATTTCCTGGGCCAACAGTTTCTTTAACATGTTGTTTTTGTTCACACACATCATATTTAAGTCTATTGAAACTCATACTTATAATAATATATATTAGATTATTATTATAATTATGAAAATAATATATAAAGACAAATGATAAAAGAAATAAAATCAATGGATGAATACCACAAAAAATGCAAAAGAGTTAAACACATAGTAAATATTTTAGATACTGAATATCCATATAGTAAAATCCCAGGGTCACCAACATATATACAATCAATACAAAACCATAAATATTATATTCCAAATGATAATCCTTTACAAATTTTAGTAGCTGAAGCACTATACCTATTAAAATTAATATGGAAATACGAAAAAAATAATTATGAATTATTATGATAAAATCAATCTAATAACGTATTATGTTCATCTGGAACTGGTGTAAACGAATCAATATTAATCTCACCAGTAGCTTCATGACGAGGCGTAAAATATGGCGGGGAGTTTAAAGAGTTTAAATTATTATGAACATCTAAATCATTATCATTTGGAGCACTTGGTCCACCAGAATCATCTTCATGTATTGTAGTTAAATGTGGTAAAATTGTTTCTTGGTTATCAAAAAAAGAACATTCTGGATTTTTCATTTCCAATTTTTGTAGTCGAAGACTATTCGATAACATTGTATTGCGATTATTTGAAATAGATTCCTCTAAATGACGAATATTATTATCTCTATTTTGAACTTTTATTTCCAATGTTTTATTTTTTTCCTGGAGCTCTTTGATAACACTATCAAACTTACTTAATAATGCATTTTGCTTTTCTTTTTCATCAAATAATTCTTTATTAATTTTACCCTGTGAGTTTAAAACATCAATTAGTTTTTGCTTTGTAGTTTCGGTTTCATTTACCTTTTTATTTACTGGTTTGTTTAATTTTTTTGGTTTGTTATTTTTACTAGAATTATATAAATAACACAAAGATAAACCAACTGTTGTGCCAAAAGCTGCAATTATTTTTGTATAATTAGAATGTGAACTGTCCGCCATTATATGTATTATGATATTATTATAACATGTGCTTTATGTACATTTATAATTTAATTTATTAAAACTATAATATCGTAAATCAAAAAAAATTACGATATTATATAATAACAACAATGTCAAAAGACGTATGTAATATAGTTAATTGTCATACGGGACAAATCAACAAACTTACTGAACGTGTCAATGAGGTTCAATGTGTTGATATTCCTTTAATTGAAGAATTAATCAATGAACTACCAACTGGTAGTTCAGACTATTGTTGGTTTCTTGAAACAGCTACTGGTCCATATACTGTTATTGATACTGCAGTTGTTGGAAATTCATTTTCATCTGAATTAACAATTTCGGCACTTGCTTCAGTTATTGGTTCAACATTTAGTTCTAATAAGATTGGAGCTGTAGGATTTGAAGTAAAAGGTCCATCTTCGGATAGCACATATACCGGAAATCAGATTTCTGCTGGAGGAGTTGGTTTGTTGTTTTCTGAACCTGGACCAGGGTCAGTCGTTAGAAATACTATTAGTGGTAATAATTCTGGAGGACCAATTGCTCACCCTGCTGGTTCTGCAGGTGGTTCCACCAATATTGTAACTGGAAACTTTACTCCTTCTGGTTATCCAGGATGGACAACATTCCCCACGGTTCCCAACGAACTAATGTCAGATGGTGGCGTGGTATTTACACCTGCTGCTGGTATGAACAGATTACCTTAAATGTTTTAAACACTTTTAATTTTAAACAATATTTCGCAATAAAAAAATTACGAAATAACTTTAAAAATATTTATACTAACTCTTCAATAGACTTTCCAGAAGTTACAAAAGTTAATTCTGGAGGACATACCTTATATACCTCATTAAACTTCTTTTTGTTTTCTTCTGTTAAACATAATGTACCCTTAAACTTTTGTTTATTTAAAATAAGAAAATTGTTTTTAGGCATTGTATCATGTAACCAATAATATACTTTCTGTACATTATCACAATAACTTACAGGTAAATACAAGTTATATTTAGAAATAATACATACATCAACATAATATTCAGAAATAAAGCTCAAATATTTAGATACATTAACATAATTAACTTTGTTTTCTTTATATTCTGTATCACAATTCCAGAAAACATAAACATTGTAATCTAAGTTAACAAAGTTTTCTGCAACTTTAGGAATATCGGGTTCTGTATTATTAGAACCATCTGTTACAAAACACACAACTGGTTTTTTTCCTTTTTTAACATTTGTAACCTTTAATTCAGAAAATTTATTTTTCATTTCATAAATCTTACACCACTCTAAAATATCATCGCTTTCCTGGAAAGAATATGCCTTTTTTGCAAATTCTTCACCTAATTTAAAATCATTATTTTCATAACAAAGATTTGCCATTATTCTTGGAATATCATATTTATAATACCTTTCTTCAACTAAATTTCCCACTGGATAAGGAATTTCAGCAGCTCTTTTGATATATAAATATGCAACAGCTCTCGAATTAGTTCTGTAAAAATGGTCTGCAATTAACAATAATGGTTCTGCTCTATTAGACATATAATGGAATGCTTGTAAATATAACTGGTGACAAATTTGCCAATCAAGATTTAAATATAATTCAGCAATTATTGCTCTTTTGTATAATGAAACAAATCTTTCCTCTTCATTCCCAATATGTTTTGATTCGACACGTTTTGTATAAAAAGAATACGCACTGTTCCAATCTTTTAGTTCAGAATACCGTAGTCCAAGAAGAAATAGATATTTTGACTCTGATTTATTTTTTTCATATGCGTCGTGTAAAAGTTGGATATTATATTTTATTTGTCGTTCTTGTTCTGATTCGTTAACTGATTCATTAACAACTGGTCCATCTTCTGGAATAGATTGTAATTTATTTTCTTTATTAACTTTTTGCATAGAAGTTATTTAGATTTATATACAAAAAGTGATTTAAAAAAATATACAAAAACGAGATATATAAAACGCGATATAAGTTAAATAATTTATTCTAATTTCTTTTCAAGTTCTTCCACTCTAGCACGAAGTTTCTTAACTTCCGCCAACAAAAGAACCGAGAGTCTGTCATAATTAACACTATAAGGTAATCCATCTCCATCTAAAGGTACGATTTCAGGAATATATTCGTGAACTTCTTCAGCAATTAAACCAAAATCCTTCTTTCCCTTTTGCGTTTCGGTGTCCCAGGTAAAATCAACCGGTCTCAAATTAAATACTTTAGACGTGTCAATCTTAGTATCTTTAATATCAGTTTTAAAACGTTTAGAAGAAACTACAGGGCCCATTTGACCACTAACCGAATCATAGTTTACAGCAGTACTTACAACAGATCCCAATGGAAATCCTGTAGTTCCTGTTCCAATAAAGTACAGACTATTGATAGCAGCAGTTGCGGCTAAGCGACCAATAGCAACAGAACGAATGTGAGTTGCTGCCGAACCAAAACCAATTGCAATTCCGTGGTTTGCTGCGGTAGCAGACGCACCACTACCAATTGCGATGGTACCATTTGCACTTGCAGTCGCACTATTTCCAACCGCAACAGTGTTGGTGTTGTTTCCAGACGCACTATTACCAAATGCTACAGATGTTGTAGCAGAACCAGGTGGGCCATTTCCAGATAAGAATGAAGAACCAGTTTCTCCAGTCGCACCAGTAAAACCAGTTGCACCAGTTACACCTGTAGCACCAGTAAAACCAGTAGCACCAGTTGGTCCAGTCGGTCCAAAACCAGTGGCACCGGTAGAACCAGCGGCACCTGTAGTACCCGTAGAACCAGTTACGCCTGTAGCACCAGTTACACCAGTCGGTCCGGTAACACCAAAACCAGTAGCACCTGTTTGACCAGTGGCACCTGTTGAACCAGTAGTTCCGGTAAAACCAGTGGCTCCTGTAGAACCAGTGGGTCCAGTAGGACCGCCAAAAACAACTTTTCCAGTGGGACCAGTAGGACCAGGTGGACCTCCCTCTGGACCAGTAGGACCTGTAACACCCACACCCGTAGGACCTGCTGGACCTGGTAAGCCTTGACTACCAGTAGGTCCAGTAGGTCCACCAAAAACAACCTGTCCTGTTGGCCCCGTTGAACCAGTTGGACCTGGAAGTCCAGCTCCTGTTGGACCTGTCGGCCCAGTACAACATGGCCCTGTTGCACCGGTTGAACCAGTGGGTCCTTTAGGCCCTGTACCATCTGGACCTGTAAGCCCCGTGGGACCAATGGGACCTGTAAGCCCCATTGGTCCCACGGGACCTGTAAGTCCCATTGGTCCGGTTGGACCTTCATTATTTACATCGTTAAAAGCAAAGGGAAAGGTATCAATCAAGCCACCAGACACAGAAAAAGACATTGTTCAATGTATATATAGATATTATAAAATAAGTTATTATGTATTTAACGTATATAATTTTAAAATTTTTATTATTTTAAAAATATATTACTATTATGTGTTAAAATATATAAAATAAATTTATTAGCACCTGCATAAATTAGATGGCCTCATACATCGTAAACATCTTTCTGGCATTGGTGCCGGCGAAGCATATGGACATGGTTTTCCAGGAGGTGGTGTCCATTTCGGATAATCATTTTTATTAAAATTTCCAGATGAACATCCTTGACAAAATCCTTCTTTAACAGGCACAGATACCTGTTCTCTGTTTCTGGTTTGATATAGACCAGGACAAAACGAAGCAGATGGTGTTTTAGGGTATGTAATTGGTTTATAACATATCATTTGGCAAGTTGGTAGGTTAACTAACTCTGATTTACAATCTATAGGACCGGATGGTAAGCCACTTGTGCATGGTTGTTTGCACCTTGGCATAAACTTATGACTAGGACATAATGAACTTGGTCTTGTTTGTCCACGCAAATCACTTTCTAGGTCAACCATATTTCCCTTATATAAACTAACCTCGTTTCCTCCAATAATGCCGAAATCAATTCTACAATTATTTTTATTATCATATTTACCAGCATACATTTGATAGCAACCTACACTCATACTTTCATTTAAGTCCTTTTTATAGGCACATGTATCATATTGAAGACGGTTAAAACTCATATTTCTATAACTATATAACAATACATTATTTTTTTTTAGTGTAATCAAAGACATAAAGAAAAATCCGTATTCATTATAGAAAAATTGATATTTACTAAAGTTATAATATCATTAAATAAGTAAATATGGAAAACCAAAATCCGGAACCGCAACCGCCATTATATACATGCACCCCAAGATGCTTTACTTGTGGCAAAGTTATATCACATATCTGGCGATTATATCGCCAAGATATAAAGAAATTAACCGGAGACGAACCAACAAATCTCCCAATTAGGACAATTAATGCTCAAAAATTAATGTCCAATGATGCAAAAACAGAAGAAGGAAAAATATTAGACCGATATGGGGTTATTCGATACTGTTGTCGTAGGATGATTTTATCTGAACCCAATAATAGCACACCGATGTTATAAATTTAATCGTTTATTCTGTGTATTCCTCTTCTGTTTGTACAGGAGTTCTAAGGGCATTTTGAGCATTTTCTGATATTGGCCCATTATCTATAGTTACAGGAACTCTTTGTATTTTTCTTTTTAAAACTGTTTTTTCCTCATAAATTCTTTTATCAAAAATACTATTTACAAGTTCTATTGCCTTATCTTCGTCTTCAAAATAATCAGTTAAACATATTTCCATTCTTTTCCTGGGGTCATATAGTATTTTTACAATTTCTTTAGCCTCAGCTTCATCTCCAAGGTCTTCAATTAATGAATTTAAAATAAATTTTTTAGTCAGCGGTGTAATCTTTTTAGATGTTTTATACTGTAATCTACAATTGCTTATTTTAATTTCCTTTTTCTGTAAACCATTCTGATCCATGAAATTAAGTATCCCAGAACCAATTTCTAGTTGCTTTTCTTTTACCCTCTTAATTGCATTATTTGCTTTTACAATCTTATTGTCATAAGCAACCCAATCTCTTACCTTTATACAAAAATCATCTGTTACGCGTCTTGCCATTTTTATTATTTTATATACGATTATTTTCTTTATATCCAATTTTATTACCCACGCCACTATTGAAAGTTTTTTTATAGATAGTATAAGTATTAAGACAATGTCAAATAAAGATATTATTATTGAGCCGGTATCAATTTGTTTTTCAAAGAATAAAATTTTAGATGGATTAAAAGCATTAGATGATATCAGAAAAATAATGATTTTAAATAATAAAGTTGCAAGAATAGTTTTAGAAGAAACAATCGCCGTTAAATGGAATGAAATAAAAAAATCAATTAAACAATTAAAAATAATGTTACCATTATTTAAAAATACATTAGTGTGGAATATTCCTCATATGAAAAATTTAATAGTATATACAGAAGATAATTTAAATCAACAACATATTAGCCCATGTATGTTTTCTGACTTTCTTGAAAAAATGTTACAGAGAAAGGATATGGCAAAAAATATTCGTTTCTTGACATATGTATTAAATGATAATATACGGTGTCAAAGAGTTTTTGGAGAAATTAAATAAAATAAAAAAATATTAAAGTATAAGGAAATAATGAAACAAGTATTAGTTCATTCCAATAATACTTATTTGTTTCCATTACCACAGACATATTTATCTCTGGTTAAGGAAATAAGTAATAAAACTAACTTGTGTGAAAATAATATAAGTATTTACCACAAAGGGCATTATATAACAAAAAATAACTTTCAAGATATAAATGAAAACTTAAACATATTAGATGTTCAACCAAAACTTAATGGGGGCGGTGGTTTTCCAAACTTTACAATAATGTTCATTGTTGCAATTGTACAAACCATTCTTACATCTATAGTTGGTTCAACTATTCTTATTTCTTTTTCAACAATTCTAAAATCTTTGATAGAACCGGATGATAAAGGACATTTATCTGATGCGTTTGGAACATTAAAACTTGTTCAACCGTTTAATCAGATTAATTGGTTACGTGAAATATTATATGCAAGTATTATTTTTTATATATTTTCTTTTGCGCCAGCAATTGCTATTTCGGTATTAAAAAATAACAAATGTCCAACATATAAACCACCCTGGACACAAATTGGAATTGCCTCTGCTGCCCCAATTCCATTATTACTTGTTATATGTGGACTTCAAACAATTTTCGGTAAACAATCTTCAAATCCTTCACTGATATATCTCATTACTGGAGCAGTATTTGCAATTAGCGGATATTTTATCATGTCTTCTGCAAATAATTCACTACAAGAATGGGAACATGAAGAATCAAAAACAGATTTATATGTAATTCCCTTTTATGCAACAGGTTGGTATTTGGTATTAAGAATATTGTTACTTCGAGGAAATAATGAATATTCTATTGGAGGAGGAATGGTAATGACACTTATTACTTTTTTGTTTGTCGCTATTTCAATCTTTCCAGATTTTATTGATGCATACTTAAGATACATATCTAGTCCATTTTCACAGTGCCCACAATAATCTTAAAGATTATGTAAAAAAAGATTGAATATGATTAATAACATTGTTTCTTTCTTCTTCTTTTAAATCAGAATAAACTGGAATACTTAAAACTCTGTTTGCTAAATCTTCTGATACTGGAAAACTTCCTTTTTCATAATCAGTTGTAATAGCATCTACTAAATGTAAACACACTGGATAAAATCTACCACAACCAATTTTTCTTTCCTTCAAATAAGACAATAAAGCCGAACAGGTTTTTTCATCTTTTAACTGAAGAGTGTACTGGGCATAAACATGTCTACCACAACACTCGGTTTTTTCAGGAGTTTGTATTGGCAAATCTGAAAAAGCTAACGAATATACTTCAGCATTTACTATTCTATCATCTAAAGATTTTTCAAAATCTGGATATTTTGCAAGTAATACAGCTGCTTGTATAGTATCCAATCTACCATTAATACCTACACATCTATAATCATATCTTTTAAAACAACCATGGCTTTTAATCATTTTCATCTTTAAAGCTAAATCATCATCATTAGTGAAACACATTCCACCATCACCAAAACACCCTAATGGTTTTGATGGGAAAAAACTCGTGCATCCAATATCTCCAACAGAACAGCTTTTTCTTCCTTTATTATCTACGGAACCGAAACTTTGAGCAGCATCTTCTATGATATAAATTTTTGTTCCATACTTTTTTTCAGCTTCATGTACAACTGCTTCAACACCTTTAACATCATACATCTGACCAAATATACTTACAGGCATAACAACTTTTGTTTTTTCAGTTATAACTGTTTTTAATGATTGAGGATCCATATTAAAAGTATTTTTATCAATATCACAAAAAACAGGTTTAGCTCCTAACAACTTAATAACTTCCGCAGTACTAATCCAAGTAAATGGAACAGTAACAACTTCATCTATATTAGTTATTCCAACTGCCATTAATGCAACAAGCAATGCATCCGTTCCAGAAGATACACCAATTGCATGTTTTGTTTTTACATATTTTGCTAATGTTTCTTCTAATTCCTTAATTTCAGGACCATTGATAAAATAACCATGATTAAAAACATTATTAAGTTGTTTCATATAAACAGATTTATTTTCGTTAAAGTGTCTCGTTGGACTAAACATTGGAACGGGATCTAATTGTGTTTCACTCATAGTTGGTATAAAGAAACGTAGGTAGCTTCTTTATATCATATTATGTGTGGAATATTTGCATATTTATTAAAACCGAAAAGTGAAAAAGTTACAGACATTAAGAAATGGGTCAAAGAATGCCATGAAAGAACAGATACCTTAAAACCAAGAGGGCCAGAAAAATATAAGTATGCAATTCCTAAAAATAATGTTTTTATGGGTTTTCAAAGACTTAGTATTGTAGATTTATCTCCAAATGGAGACCAACCTTTTACAGATAAAGGAAGAAATGCAACATTAATTTGTAATGGTGAAATTTATAACTCAAAACACTTAACAACAAAATATAATCTTCCTGTTCAAAGTAGCTCGGATTGTGAAGTTATTTTACATTTGTATTTAAAATTTGGATTGCAAAAAACAGTTGAAGAATTAGATGGTGTATTTGCTTTTGTTATTTATGACCATAACAGAAAAGAATTTGCGTGCGCTCGTGATTCATATGGTGTTAGACCATTATTTATTTCTATAACAGATGAATATATTGTTATTTCGTCTGAACTAAAAGCATTATATGGACTGAAAAATGTCAAAGTATTTCAAAATGGATGTTTATGGCTTTCAAAATCAGAAAATACTTTCACTGTTTACAATTATCATAATAAAGAAAGAAACGTTAAATATCTAACAGATGGTAGTTCTTTTACATCATTTGCACATAAATTTAACTCATTATCTCCTGATGACATAAAACATCAAATTAGAAAAAGATTGACAACCTCTGTTAAAAAAAGATTACAGAGTGATAGAAAAATTGGGTGTTTACTATCAGGTGGTCTTGACAGTAGTCTTGTAACATCATTAGTTAATAAACTAAAAAGGGGTTCTGTTGTTACATACTCTGTTGGTCTTGAAGGTTCTGTTGATTTAGCAGCTGCAAGAAAAGTTGCATCTTTCCTAGGAACAGAACATCATGAAATTATATTTTCAGAAGACCTCGGATTGCGTTCTATTAATCAAGTAATTTATGCAATTGAAACCTGGGATACAACTACTATTCGTGCATCAATTCCAATGTGGTTAATGTGTAAATATATAACAGAAAATACACCAGAAGTTAAAGTAATTATGTCAGGTGAAGGTGCAGATGAAGTATGTCAAGGATATTTATACTTTCATAAACAGCCAAACCCGACAGAGGGTCACAAAGAATCCACAAGATTATTACAGGATTTATTATATTTTGATGTATTACGTTCAGACAGATCTGTGTCATCACATGGATTAGAAGTAAGAGTTCCTTTTTTAGATAAAGATTTTGTAAACTTTTATATGTCAATACCACCAGAATTAAGATGTCCAGATAAAGAAAAAGGAGAAAAATGGTTACTAAGAGAAAGTTTTTCAAATAAAAAGTTATTACCAGATGAAATTTTATGGAGACGCAAAGATGGATTATCAGATGGGTGTTCAAGTTTGAAACGCCCTTGGTATAAAATTATACAAGAAAAAGCTAATAAATTAGTAAGTGATGAGGAACTAAAAACAGCTCATGAAAGATATCCACATTGCACACCAAAAACTAAAGAAGCATTAATGTTTCGCAATATTTTTCATAAGTATTTTCCTAAAAGAGATAAATTAACACCATATCAGTGGATGCCAAAGTGGTGTGGTGAAATGATAGACCCAAGTGGTAGGTTAATGGATGCTTTTGATCAATAAATTATTTAAGTTTTATAATTGTCATTTGATTACCCTGTGTTGTATTTAACGAAACAAGAGTAGTTGGTTGAAAATTATTAACATATGTAGCATTTAAAATTGTACCTGCTTGAAAAACAGCTGTGTGTGTAAGTTGTTGTTCTATTCTAATATTCGCAATAGCGCTTGATGAACCCCAAACACTTTTTATTTGTTTTTGAACACCATCAACGAAAAATCTAATTTCACCTCGTGATAACTGACCCATTAGTAAATTAAACGACATTATAACCTGGTACAGCCCGGTACATTGAATATGAAATTCACCACCAGTTGGTCCCACTATAAAAGGTAAATTACCACTAAGAAGTGTATTAAATTCTATATTTCTTTGTATTTTACTATCGAAATTAATATTAGAACCCAATCCATATACAACATAAGAAGATTCTGGATCAACATGAAAGACTTCACCTGAAGTTGGATTATAGCATAAATCATGCGCCCCACTGGGACCAGTTTCACAATTATTAAGTCGAACAGGTTTTACATAAAAAGCATCTGTAAATCCTTCTGTGTCCAGCGCAATACCACTTGCATTTAAAACAATAGTTTTGTCGTCCTGATTTGTTTCACCAGCTCTATGTCCAACTGCCACTGAAAAATCTCCCTGCCCAATATTTCCAGCTGTAGAACCTATTGCAACGCTTTGTCTACCTTGGGTATCCTGTCCAGCTGCAGCTCCCACTGCTACAGAACATTGTCCTTGATTAAGATAACCGGAAAGAGCTCCTACTGCTACAGATTGTGCACTTTGACCTGTTTGTCCAGCTTCAGTACCTACTGCGACAGATCCAGTTTTTTGGTCTATAAGACCTGCTTTATTTCCAATTGCAACACTCAATTCTTCTTGTTTAATTTTTCCCGCACATACTCCAATGGCAACATTTAAAACGCCCTGGCCAGTTTGTCCCGCATCACATCCAATTCGAACACTTGAAAGAGTAGGGTCTACTGAAGGATGTATACCACCCGAAACCCATTCACCCAAGGTATCATCCCAAGACAAATAATCAGATTGACAAACACCAGCAGTTATGCCAGATGTTCCAGTTGGCCCCGTTGCTCCGGTGAAACCTGTAGCTCCAGTGAAACCCGTGGCACCAGTAAAACCAGTGGCTCCAGTAAAACCTGTAGCACCTGTTTGACCAGTGGCTCCAGTGAAACCTGTGGCTCCAGTAAAACCCGTAGCACCTGTTTGACCAGTGGCTCCAGTAAAACCCGTGGCTCCAGTAAAACCAGTTGCACCAGTTGCTCCAGTAGCTCCAGTAAAACCTGTAGCTCCAGTAAAACCTGTAGCTCCAGTAAAACCAGTCGCACCAGTAAAACCAGTGGCTCCAGTTTCACCAGTTGGTCCAATAAGAGCACCAGTTGGTCCATATGTTATTTCACCAGTTACATCATCATAAAATAATACTTGTGGAAAAAAACTATTTCTAATTGGTTTAACATAAAAAGAATCAGGAGTTGTGGAAACTAAAGGTGTACCAGAAGCATTTAATACAAGTGTATTATCTGTTGCTGAAACAGCATTTTGTCCAATTACGATTCCATTTTCATTATTTGCTTCAGATGCCTTTCCAATTGCAATTCCATTAGCTCTACGCGTAACAGAATCCTTTCCGATAGCAATTCCCCCACTTTTAAGAGTTTCTGCCATGTGTCCAATAGCAACACTGCAATTTTCTGGGGCATTTGCCATAAATCCTGCAACAACATTTTTTGAATTACCACCAGAAGTAGCAAAGTTACCAACTACTACACTTTCATCACTACCTTTTGCATCACAGCCTATTACAACAGACGTACCAGGACCTTCTGTGTTAGAACCTATAATAACAGGGCATACATCCGAAAGAAAGTCCCCGATTATTATTGGCAAATCATTTTTTATATCATTTATTTGTTTTGTATGGCAATTAACAATGTTACAAACATTACTCATTTTATAATGCAATATATTATTAATTATAATATTTTTAGAGAAATTGAATAATAACTAACCCACTTCCACCAGAACCCCCAGATAAACCACTTCCCGAAGGAGATCCAGTATTAAAATTTCTATTACCACCACCTCCACCACCACCTCCACTACCTGTATTTAAAAGACCATCCCCTCCCACCACACCAATTGCACCACCTGCACCACCATTAAACCCACCGCCACTTCCAGCTCTAGCTGCAGGAGTTGGATTCATACCACCTTGACCACCACCACCACCATTCCCACCTGCACCACCATTTACTCCAGAATCACCCACCCCACCTGCTCCTCCAAACCCAACACAATTAGCCCCAAACCCACCCTGGTCATCAGCCCAATTTGCACTACCGCCACCTCCGCCTGCGCCACCAAAATATCCTGCTCCACCAGCTCCACCATTTCCATATAAAGCATTTGTATAGAAACCAGGTGGGTCTCCTGTACAATTATTTTGATATCTTCCACCCCCACCTCCACCTGCACCACCAAGTGCAGAAAACAACAAAACTCCATTAAGTTTAACATCTGTTTGTCCGCCAGCGCCACCAATACCACCATTGGATCCAGATCCCGAACCAGAACCTACAACAACAGTACCTGGAGTACCGGGACCACCACCACCTCCAATACTAGCTGTTATAACGGTTCCTGCTGCAATTGGAAAGGTAACAGAAACAAGTCTTCCAGAACCACCACCTCCACCCGAACCAGCATTTGCGCCGTTAGCACCTGCGCCAGATTGAAGACCACCACCACCTCCACCACCTCCCCCGCCTCCGCCAATCGCAGTAATTGTAACGCCACATGTTCCTTCAGGAACAACTACTGGTTCTCCACCTGTAATTTTTTGAGTAGATTTTGGTCTTTGCACAATCTCATAACCCAAAGGGTCATAACACAAATTCGTGAAACTTGTTGTTTCATTTTTTGCGTCACGGATTGGCCTAACATAAAATGCACTGGTAGTTGATCCACTTACAGGTGTTCCAGAAGCATTTAAAACAATTGAATTATCAGGTTGATTACTTGAACCAGCTAATCTACCAATTGCTACCGAGTTTACCCCTTGGTTTACATTACCCGCTCTTAAACCAACCGCAACTGCATACTCACGTTGATCTATAGCCCCGGCAACAGCACCCACTGCAACAGCATTCCCTTCTTGACCTGTGTTTCCTGCATTTATGCCAATCGCAACGGTGTTATTATCTTGATTGGTTTTACCAGCATTATAACCAATTGCGACAGAAGAATTTCCTTGATCATTATTTCCAGCATTATAACCAATTGCAACACTATTTGTTCCTTGAGTTATAACACCAGCATCACATCCTATATGAACGTTATTCCCGCCAGCAGTCCATCTATCAGTTCCAGTATCCCAATATAAGTAATCCGATTGACAAGTTCCAAAATCTACAGGAGCTTTAGCAACTTGAACAACCTCACATGTTAATGGGTCATAACACAAACCATTAAGTCCGGTTGGACCAGCCAAACCTAAATCCCTAATAGGTTTTACATAAAACCCAGTTTCACCTGCTGGTAAAGACATACCAGATGCATTTATTGCAATTGAATTAGGGTGTTGATTACTATCTCCTGCTAATTTACCAATTGCAACAGCATTTTCACCCTGGTCAACATTTCCAGCCTGTGCGCCAATTGCAACGGCATTATTACCTTGATTGGAAAAAGCAGATTCTAATCCAACAGCAACAGAACTAAAGCCCTGATCTTGATTACCCGCACGACCACCGATAGCAACCGCAAAATTATCTTGTCCTGTTTCTCCAGCTTTATTGCCAACAGCGACAGCTGAAGATCCTTGGTTAATTTTACCGGCATCACAACCAATATGTACATCAGTCCCACCAGCAGTCCATCTATCGGTTCCAGTATCCCAATATAAGTAATCCGATTGACAAGTTCCAAAATCTACAGGAGCTTTAGCAACTTGAACAACTTCACATGTTAATGGGTCATAACACAAACCATTAAGTCCGGTTGGACCAGTTAATCCTAAATCCCTAATAGGTTTAATATATAAAGCACCTGTATTACCAATTGGAGGAATCGGAGCACCTGATGCATTAATAACTATTGTATTATCCATTGTTGCTTGTGCAGCATTGCCAATAGCGACAGAAGAGTTACCAGAAGAAGTAGTAGAGCAACCAAGAGCAGTTGTATTATCTGTTTGTGCACTTGAATTAAATCCTAATGCAACAGAACAAAAACCATCAGCATTTGCCTGACAACCAACTGCAGAAGAACCAGTATTACCAGCTGTTGCTCCTCCACCAACTGCTAATGAACATTCACCAATAGCGTTTGTATCAACACCAATTGCTGTTGAACGTGATTCACTTGAAATACTATTAGAACCTACAGCAATTGCGCCATCTCCAGATGCGTTGGAAAAAGTACCAACTGCTACGGAAGCTTCCCCAACTGAAGAAGCAGCTGTTCCAACAGCAACTGCACCTGTTGCCCCAGCATTAGATAAACAACCGAGTGCTGCGCTTTTATCTCCTAAAGCAGATGCAGTTGCTCCAATTGCAACACTATTTCCAATAGAATCTGAATTACATCCTATATGAACATTATTCCCACCAGCAGTCCATCTATCAGTTCCAGTATCCCAATATAAGTAATCCGATTGACAAGTTCCAAAATCTACAGGAACTTTAGCAACTTGAACAACTTCACATGTTAATGGGTCATAACACAAACCATTAAGTCCAGTTGGACCAGTTAATCCTAAATCTCTAACATGTTTTACATAAAATGAACCAGTAAATTCAGTATTTAATGGATTACCAGAAGCATTTAACACAATTGAATTATCATGTTGTCCTGTTTCACCTGCCATCTTACCAATTGCAATAGAGTTCATCCCCTGTAAGTTATTACCAGCTCTTTCACCTATAGCAATTGCATCCTGACTTTGATTATTTTCACCAGTGTTCATTCCAATAGCAATGGCATTTGACATTTGTCCATTATTACCAGCTTCTCTTCCGATAGCAATCGCGCTAAAATTTTGTCCTGTTTGTCCTGCTTGGTCACCAATTGCAATTGCGAATGATTTTTGTTCATTTTTACCAGCTTGCATACCAATAGCAACTGCTTGTCCGCCTTGTTCGTTTTGTCCAGCCTCATCACCAATAGCAACTGCAGCAAAACCTTGAGTTAAGTTACCAGCGTTCATTCCAATAGCAACTGTTTGTGCTTTCTGGTCTGTTTGTCCAGACTGATGACCAATAGCAACTGAAAAATTTCCCTGGTTATTATTTCCAGCAGTTGCTCCAATTGCAACACCATTTGTTCCCTGTGTTGTAACGCCGGCATTACATCCAATATGAACTTGAGATCCACCTGCTGCCCATTTATCAAATGTAACATCCCAATATAAATAATCCGATGGGCACATTCCAAAATCTACTTTTGGTTTTGCAACTTGAACAACTTCACAGGTAATTGGGTCATAACATAAACCACTAAGCCCGGTTGGACCATCTAAACCCAAATCTCTAATTGGTTTAATATACATTGTTCCAGTTTCTCCTGTTATTAATGGAACACCCGATGCATTTAAAACAATGGTATTATCCATTGTTGCTTTAGCACTTTGACCTAATGCTACAGCTCTATCTCCAGATGCATCTGCATTGCTACCTAAAGCAGTTGAATTTGAACCACTAGCAGAACTTGCAGCACCTACAGCAATACTATCTACTCCATTTGCACTTGATTCTTCTCCAACAGAAAAACTGTGAAGTCCCTTTGCAACCGCTTCTTTACCAATAGCGATACTATCTATATTGGTAGCTAAAGCATCTTTACCAATAGCAATACCACCTGTTTTAAGGGCCTCTGCCATATGTCCAATAACAACATTACATGTTTCTGGGGCACTAGCCATAAACCCTGCAACAACATTTTTGGAATTACCTCCTGACATTGCGAAATTACCAACAACAACACTTTCACTACTGCCAATTGCATCACATCCAAGAACAACAGATGTATCTGGGCCTTCTGCACCATTTCCAATAATTACTGGACAAATTTCAGATAATAAACTATTTATTTTTGCTTCATTGTCGTCTATTTCAGACTCAAGTCTATTTAATTTTGCCGTATGACAATTTATGATTGTGCAAGCATTTGGGTCACAAGACATATTTAATATATTAATGATAAATATTAAATATTGTTATAATTTTATAATTTTATAATTTTATAATTTTATAATAATCCTTAAGTATTTCGGTAATACAGCAATATAATTTCCACTAAAGTAATTATAATTCTTCAACTTTCCAGTGAACAGTTACATCAGCAGATTCACCCCATAAGTCCCCATTGATATCTTGTGCTCTTGTGTATCCAAGGAAGGTTTGTGTAAATTCATTTAATGCTACTGCTGGAAAACTTGTTCCACTTAATAAAATAGGATCTATAAACCCAATTGCTGTGTCTGGAAAAGGTGCTGATGGAGATGACCATGCTGAACCAAGTGCATCACTTGCTCTTGCATAAAAGTAATTTCCTTGTTCTAATAAACTAATTCTTAAAAATACCGCTGGTCTTCCGTTCACAATTAAACATTTAATAACAACTAGAGACCCAATAGTAAGATCTGGTATTGGAACTCCTATATTTACTGCTGCTGCTGGCCATGTCGAACCATCTGCTGCAGTGGCTCTAATATATTTATACCGAGTATCATTACTATCCCAAAAAACCATTGCGGGATTTCCACTTACTTCTAATAAACAAGGTGTACTAAAGTTTTGGGTAAATGTTATACCAGCAGTTGCTAATGGATCTACCGTTGTCCAAACTCCTGAACCGTCGGCAGCAGGTGCTCTATGAAAATAAAATTTTTCATCTACCCCATTTCGATGTATAACAGCTGGGTTTCCGCTTATTATTTTCAAATCTGATAAATCAGAAAGGAAAAATCCAACACCAGAACCAGTTGCATCTATAACATTTGGAGTTCCAGTCCAGGAAGTACCTTTTGCATCGTCAGCCCGCAAATATTCAAGTCTATCGTCAGTTCCGAATGTTTCTTCAATCACATACACGATTGCTGGTCTTCCTGAAACAATTCCAAATGAAAACTCTAAGACACGTGGTGAACTACCAGATGTCCCTGTTGTCCCGACAGCTAAAACAGCAGGTGTCGTCCAAGAGCCACCAGTTGGATTATCAGCATTTATAAAATATAAATCGTTATTACTATCTTTATATCCAATTGAAGGGCATCCACCAGCTATTACATAATCAATGGTATTCCCAATATCTCCAGTGGCTCCCAATACAAAAACAGGAGTATTCCAAACAAGTCCTTGTGTATCCGGTGAACTAATAAATTTTATGGCATCATTATCACTATCTTTATACGCAATAGATGGATAACTGGTACCTGGTAATAATTGTATTTTTGCACTTGCGCCAACAGAACCAGCATTATCAAGTTCTTGTATTTGATCACATAATCTATAATTTAGTTTAAATCCTGTTGGACCAATAGAACTTATCACAGAACTGATATCCGCTGCATTTGTCACATTTGACTGTGTTGAATATGTTATTATGGGGTCATTTGGAGTTCCGCCAAAGGGAACACATACTTCGTTATTACCCGCAAATATAGAAAACATATCTTTTCCTTTAAAACTACTTCCTGACTTAATTTCAACAATTACACTTCCTGTCTGAGCTGTTATATTTCCATTTTCATTCCATAATCTAAGAGTATCATTTGTGCCTATTTTAAATGGTCCTGAAGTGGTGCCACTAGTTGGACCAGTAGCTGTCTCTAAAAACCAACATGACTCCCCAGTGGCTCCAGTGACTCCAGTTGAATATGTAATTTCACCAGATACATCATCATAAAACAATGTGTGAGGCCCGATTGCTCCGCGAATAGGTTTTACATAAAATGCCATTGAATTTGCACCAGTAAACCCAACACCAGAAGCGTTAATGACAGTTGTCATTGGAGCATCAACAGTTGTATTTTGACCAATAGAAATACTGTTTGTCCGTGTTGGTAAAACAGTGCTGTTCTCACCAATAGCAATTGACCTATCAGCATCTGCACTTGAATCAACACCAATCGCAATTCCGGCAAAACCATTACCACTTGTATCTTTACCAAGAGACACGGCATTTGCACCCATTGTCATGGCGTTTGTACCCAAAGCAACAGAATCATTACCAACAGCATTTGTGTTGTCACCAACACCAATAGAAGCTAGTCCAGAAGCTTTTGCAAAATTACCAACTGCAATTGCTTTTTCATTGGAAGCATTACTTGTGTTGCCAACAGCAATAGTATTATCACCAGTTGCACCACTATTTACACCAATTGCGACAGAGTTATTACCTTGGTCTGTAGAAGCAGAATTATGTCCTATTGCCACTGAACTCCCCCCTTGACTAATTCTTCCAGCTTGATACCCAATAGCAACTGAAAAATTCCCCTGGTTATTATTTCCAGCAGTTGCTCCAATTGCAACACTATTTGTTCCTTGAGTAATAACACCTGCTTCGCATCCAATATGAACTTCATTTCCACCAGCTGTCCATCTGTCAGTACCAGTATCCCAATATAAGTAATCCGATTGACAAGTTCCAAAATCTACCGGAGCTTTAGCAACTTGAACAACTTCACATTTTGTTGGGTCGTAACATAATTCTGTTAACCCAGTTGGACCAGTCAAACCTAAATCTCTAACGTGTTTCACATAAAATGAACCTGTAAATTCAGTATTTAATGGATTTCCAGAAGCATTTAACACGATTGAATTATCATGTTGTCCTGTTTCACCTGCCATCTTACCAATTGTGATAGAATTCATTCCCTGAATGTTATTACCAGCTCTTTCACCAATAGCAACTGAAAAATCACCTTGATTATTATTACCCGCATTTTCCCCCACAGCAACACTATTTGTTCCTTGTGTAATTTCTCCGGAAAAACATCCAATATGCACCTGAGACCCACCAGCTTCCCATTGGTTTGTTCCAGTGTCCCAGTATAAATAATCTGCATAACAAATTCCTTTTGGAAGTTTTGCGTTAGCAAGTTGTATTACTTCACATGTGGCGGGGTCGTAGCATAGAGCGAGTATACCAGTTGGACCAGATGGTCCAACGTTTCGAATAGGTTTAATGTATAAAGATCCAGTTTCACCAGCAGTTAATGGCGCACCTGAAGCATTTAAAACAATGGAGTTATCCATTGTAGCTTTAGCAGACTGACCCAACGCAAGTGATGATACACCTAAAGATGCGGAATCACTACCTAATGCAGATGAGTTTAATCCAGGAGCCGTACTTGCTGCACCAATCGCAACACTATCGGTACCATTAGCACTTGAACCTTTACCAATTGAAAAACTATTAAGACCTTTTGCTTCTGCTTCTTTACCAATTGCAATACCATCTTCTCTGGTAACTAAAGCGTCTTTACCAATTGCAATACCTCCTGTTTTAAGGGCTTCCGCCATATGTCCAACGACAACATTACATGTTTCAGGAGCACTTGCCATGTATCCAGCTACGACGTTTTTAGAATTACCCCCAGATGTTGCAAAATTACCAACGACAACACTTTCATTACTACCTATGGCGTCACAACCAAGAACAACAGAAGTATCTGGTCCAGAAGCGTTAGATCCGATAATTACTGGGCAACGATCGCTTAATAAAGTATCAATTTTGATTGCATTATCATTAACTTCATTTTGCAACCTGTTTAACCTAAGAGTTTGGCAGTTAATAATTTGACAAACACTTGCTTCACAAGAATTTATATTATTACCATCATTCGACATATTGTCTTGTTATAATATAAATTATTAAAAAAACTTATTATTTATTCGTCCCCATTTGCCACATCATCACCGTCATCCCCTTCATTAACATCGTCTCCGTCACTTTCGCTAAGGTCTTCGCTTTCATCGTTTCTTCGTACACTTTGAGATGCAAGAGATAATTGAATAAGCTGGTGTACAGACATTGCTAAAAGATGAACATCTTTTTGAAGTCTTGATAAAATTTCTGCAATATTTCTACCTTTGTCTGTTTCAAAAACAGCTGAGAGAACTTGGTAGTCGTGATCATCACATAGGTCAATGACGTCTTCATCGTCACTGACATCTTCTACAAAATTATTATGCTGAGGTTCCGGAGCATCCTTTTTATTGGATTCTTTTTGACGGCTTGAACCCCTTCCACTGCTTCTTCCACTTGAACTGCTTTCTTTTTTAGACGACATCTTATTCATACCTTTTGCCCAGAATTCTTTGTTGGAAAAAGAACGCATTAAACATTAACTATACAAAGATAATACAATATGATACACTATTACAGCACTTAATCCTGTCATAAAAAACATCATAAAACATTGGTCTTGCCTAGAAGAATTTTGCGTTTCAAATATTTTTGGGTTCGAGGACATTAAGAACAAAAATCCTAAAATAAAAATCAAAGAAGAAGTTGTCAAAACTGAAGGTTTCATTTCTTTGTATAACAATAGATTAAGTTTTTTTAATAAATTATTTCATAGGGAATATGTCATCAATCAAAATTCCAGATTTATCTTTTTTAAATAAAACTATCAACTCGCATAATGGCAAAAATAATAACTATAATTATGTTTCTGTCCTTGGTATGCTGACATCATTTTTTACTATATTGTTAGTTTTTTTATTATTAGCAATAAACAATATATGGGTGTTTATAGGATTTTTTATATTAGCAGCATTAATCGTAATGTGGAATGCTATAACAAACAAAAAAAGTTTTAGACCTGTTATTATAATTATAATTGTTGGTGCATTAATAACTATATGGCAATATCGTGATAAACTTACATTTATCAAAAAAGATAAAGAAAACTTTTATACACTGTTCCAACCATATCAACCTTACAGAGGAACTAAACCGTATCCAATTAATACTGTTGCATTATCAAATACAACAACCGCCTTATTAAAATACAGGGTTAAACCATTATTATTTGGATATCAAAACAGTGATACAACAACAGCTACATTCCTTGGAAGATTATTTTTAAGCAAAGCAAAAATATCAAATATACAACTAAAGTCAAATAATTCTTATGAAGATTTATGTCAGAAACTTAGTAATAATAATCTTAATATAGCATTAGTACCAGCTCCGATTGTCTATAAAGAATTTAATAAAAATATGGAAAACTTACAATTTATTGCTAATGTACAGCGCCAATATTTATTCTGTATATCATCTATTAAATCTGGTGTCCAAAATATACACCAATTACAAAATAGAAGACTTGGTATACCACCAAGACTTAAAAGTATTTGGTTAGATATTCAGGATTCTATATTTCCAGAAGGACATAATATTAAATTTACGTACGGTAATGAATATAAATTAATTCAAGACTTAAAAGATTTTAAAGTAGATGCTGTTTTTTATGTAGGCCAATATCCAAATAGTTTTATTAATGAAGTTATTTCCTCTGAAGTAGCTACTTCATATCAACTTGTACCAATTATGCTTGGTAATGAAACGACCTTTTTATCCAAAAATCATCATTATAGAAAATATATTCTCAAATTAAGTTATGATTACATGCCAAGTATTTATTTACCAACTGGTCTTGGAAGAGTATGGCAAAGTAATTACACTCCTGATTACTGGACTTTAGGTTTTGACTTAGCACTAATATGTAATAATAAATTAGATGATTTCACAGGAAATGAACTAGTAAAAACAATTTATCACGGGAGAAAATTAATAATAAGAAATACAAATATAAGTCATCTTACATACATTGGAGACCCCTTTACACCTGCAGATATAGCAAATCCATCATTGCCAAATCTACACGTACAAAATGGAGCAAAAGAATTTTATATTAGTAAAGGTTTAATAAGTTATTGCAAAGATCCAATATGTATGACAACAATTGGCAATAAAAGATGTACTGCATGCGACAAAAAAGAACATGATTATGAAACTGATATGCAATGGAAAAATCGTGTAATTACCGAAAAGATTATGAAATTATTTTAATAACGATTCCCACAATTTTTACAGTATCTACATTTCCCTCCTTTAAGATGTCTTTTAATAATTTTTAAAATTCTTCCAATTTTACCAGAAGTTAATCTAACTTTATGACCTCTACTATGATATTTTTTTTTAGTTAAAACTCTTTCTACAGTTCCTGTAGCTGTTTTTCCTCGATATGGTTTTATTGCAATTTTAACTTTATCTCCAACATTTGGTTTTGGTTTTTTAAGTTTTATTTTTTTAGTTATTCTTTTCCTTTTGGTTTTTCTTTTAATTCTTATTTTTCTTTTTGGTCTGGTTCTTTTTCTTAGTTTCATCATTTATAATTAATATTTATAATATATTAATTATAATAAAGGATGGACATTGTATATTCCTTGGTTGTTTCAACCGATAATAAATGGCAACAAAAATTTAAAAAATATGTAACAAATTTTAATCCAGACCGTTATAATTTTTTAGGAGAAATATATGCTTCTTTGATATTATTACAAAAAAACGTTTCGTGGGCAAGAAATATTTTCATCATAACAGATGACCAACAAATAGATGTTTCTTTTTTAACAAAAAACTTTCAAAATAAAATAAAATTTATTGACCATAAAGAAATTATACCAGAAGAATTTTTACCGACGTTTAATTCTGTTATTATTGAAACATTTTTATGGAACATTAAAGGTCTTAGTGATGATTTTTTATATTTAAATGATGATTTTTTTATATTAAATCCAGTATGTCCAAATAATTTTAAATATATAACGTATGCAAGAGAAATACATCCAAAATATTATTCTCAAATAAAAAGAGAAACATGGAAATATACTGATTTTAATGCTCAAACTATTTTTGATAAATATTTTCCAGGAAATAAGTTTTATGTCTCAGGATTTCATACACCTTTTATTTTAAATAAATACATGTGTGAATATGCATACAAAAAAACATATCCTGATTTAAAAAAATCTTTTGTTTTTAAAAAAAGAAATAATTCAAAAGGAGGGTCTGTTCATTTTATATTAATTTGTATTTCAGTAGCAGTTGCAATGAAATATGTTAGACCGGTTGAACCTCCAAAACATAAAATATATCAAACCTTTAGTAAAGAAAATGCAAAAGATGTTATAAAAAATAATCCTACTTATATGAATATAAATAACATTACTATATCTGACTTACAAAACTTAAAAAATGTAGTCACTTATTATGTAGCCCCGTTTCGTGATAATGAAAAATATGAAAAAATAAAAAATGAATTAAAGTTAAAGTAGTTCTAGTTTTACATCAGTAACTTTCATTTCTGAAACATCATGTTTTAATTTTTCAAAAACTGTAGAAATTGGTATCTTAAGTAATATGTTAGTATAATCGCCATATCCCATACTTACAATAACATCATTATTTTTCTTTACTACTGCTGTTGGAAAGATTAAAGTAAAATAATAGTCTTTGCTGTATGTTTTTGGTAAAAACAGGTCTGATATATAAAATTTATCAGAATAACTATCATATAAAAAGAAAAATCCGTAATATTGTGCTGTTTTATGGGGTTTATATTTTTTACCAAATGTATCTCTGTACATTTTATGTACAGATAAGAATAAATCATAATAATATTTCTCATCTTCGGTAAAGTTTTCAATATCTTCTTTTTCTTGTTGAAATTTTATCTTAATATGACCAACTCCTAAATACCCCTTTTTGTTATCATCACTTATAAATACTGTTGTTGAACCAAATGAATATCTAAATACACCTGTTTTTGGAAATGTATTTGGTTTATAAGGAATTAATATTTTATTCTTACATTTTTCAGTTATTGCATTATAGTTAACACCTTCTATTCCATTTTCAGAAAAATCATGCAAAAAATAAAATTTTTCTTCTTTTCTTTCTTTGTTATTATCTACTTTATATAAAGACCAGTTTTTTTCATATATTTTATAGTAAGAGTCTGTATTGTATCTATTTGTTTTATTAGAATTATAAAAAACAATATTACATATATTATCAAATTTGGTGTAGGTATATATTTTATTATTTTTGACGTAAAGCTGTCTTATTTGATTAATCGCACTGTCGATTATATATATTTTCCCTCGATAATTATAAAGACGAAAATCTTCTACGGCTGTTCTAAATGGGATATACATTGTATCTTCATCATCTCCTCTCTTGTATTGTAAATTATATGTAGGTCCTGATATTATATATGGTTTCACTGAAGTATCTGGTTTTATTTCTAATTTTTCATTTATGGATCCAACAAATAAATATGTTGCCTCAAAATAATTTTTCCATGTCCAAATATAATATTCTGAAATATCATCATCTGTAAGATAATCTTCTCTAAATCCTTTAAAAGATGGTCTTACTCCTGGAACAAGTTTTTTTTCTTCTACAATATTTTTTATAGGAAAAACACATCTAACTGAAAATATATATTTATTTTTCATATTTACAAAACTCATGTTAAACCCATAATTCTTAAACGGATATAAATATCTTTCGTTTTTGTAATGCTCGTATAAAAAATCGACATAATCATTTCCAACAACCCTTGAAAGCATCTTGCTGTCTTAAGTAATATAACATATAACAGCTTAAAATCTATTAAGAAAATATTTACAAGATATAATCAAAATTATAAATAACAAAATAATAAAAAATTTTACTCGTATAATACTTTTATCAAGTCTACTAATATGAAAATTAAAATTTACTGAATTTTTACCATATAAGTGTCGAGAAATAATACTGTATGATAACACAGGCGCTATCACACAACCAACAAAAGAACCACCTCGTATATACGTAATATTTTTATCTGAATAATAAAATGGAAAGTTATCAAGTGATACAGAACGAAAGTCTTTTGTGATTAAAATAATTTTATGACATTTATAGGTATTCCACAAAGATAGTTTTTGAATAATATTAGATATTTGCTTATCTGTTTTATTACCATTAATAAATCCTCCTCTTATTACCAATAAGTTATTTTCAGTGTTAATAAGAAATCCATTTTCTATTGATAAACATTTTGGTTTAAATTTTGATTCGATATATATTTTATAACCTCCTATATTTTTATTATATATTGATTCAGGTGCATGTGATCCAGTACAAACATAAACACGTTTATAGTGTTGTGATAATATAAATAATTCTGTATCACTAATTGTTTTATTAACATACTTAAAATTTTTATTTGATTTAAGATATGTAATAATTTTTGGAATAACTGTTTTCATACTTAACTCATATGCATCTACACATTTAATATCAAATATATTATGCTTGCGTAATATATTTAAACTTTGATTGTATAAATAATATTTATTTGATGCATAACTATTATTTATTACATTAAGAAGAGCATATAATATAATCCACCAACTTGGTTTAATTTCAACAGTAGGTATTACACTCCTTTTGGACATTCCAATTCCATAATTATAACTTACTGTATCTAATGAAGTTGCATATAAATCTACTTTTTGATTATTTTCAATAAGTTCCCTACATATATTTAAACCAATGGCACCACTTCCTATAACGAGATATTTAGACATTGTTATAATATTAATTTTTTAAAAAACATTTAGTTTGTTCTGGTGTTTTATCAGGAAACATAGATGCAATACTTCCATAACCAGTTTTTTGAGAAGAAACTTGTTCTTTACCATGCCTTGTTTTAAACCAATATGGTAAATCATTTTTATATTGTAAGTTTTGTGTATAATGATTTGTAGCATACAAATATTGCCAATATAAATCATTTGCTTCATCATATGGCATCATTTCAGAGTCTTTTGCCTTTAATGGATGCAATGGTCTTCCTGTATCTTTATATATATTTGGGTCCTTTCCTTTCGGTAATAACATTGAGTCTGTTGTTCCAGAGCCTATAAATGTTGTTTTTCCTAATCTAAGTTTATTTTCATTAGGGTCATAATACGCAATTACTTCAAATACATATACCTTTGCTTCTGTATTTCTGATTAATGCCACATTCATAATATATTTTACATAATGCGTTTGTGTTGAGCGTAATATTTCCACTATTTTATTTTTTGCAAGATGAAATGTAAACGTTTTTATTCTTAATGAAATCATTGCTCTATTCATTGCTTTTAAATATTCAATTGCAACCTGGTGAGCAACTTGATACAAAACTGGTAATTTTCTTATATTTGGATGAACAGGAATATCAAGATTATTCCAATGATGATATCCTCTCCAACCCTGATTCCAATTTTCTTCATTATAAGCTGTTTCTGAAATAATATTTAGATTTTTTTGATTAAATGGACCATATAATCGCTCGCCGTTTGCAATAGCTTGATGTTTATTATAATATTGTTTTATTGCAGCAAGATCTTGACTTGTTAAAACTCTGTCTCCAAAAATAGAAAATGTTAAATAACGTGAAAACCCAGGATTATCGTCAGCAAACGGGTTATTATGACTTACAACGGTGTTTCCATATTTTCTATTATGTTCAAGATAATTATCACAACAAGTTGGAGTATTTATTCCAAACGGAGATGAACCTCTATGATAATATCTATTGTATTGTGTTTCATGTGAACCAATATACTGTTTTGGAAACAAGGTTTTAACACCATGCTTCCAAATCAAATGATTTTTCCATTTTTCATCACTGTTTAATGACTTAGACATTGTCTATTATTATACTAATCTAATTTTATTTTTAATAAATTATGCTTGAACATTAATTTCATGTACAGGTTCCCAAATTTCATTCATTGAATAATCATTAAATCCATCTCCTTCGTTCTCGATACCTTGTGCTTGGTCTCCATAATCATAACCAACATCCATAATATCTTCTCCTTCCTTTTTAATATGATTATTATAAACTTCTTCATTTACTTCTTCTTCTATTAATTCGTCTTCAAGTGCTTCTTGAACATAATCTTCCACAGACTGTTCATTTGCTTCTTCTCCCAATTCTGCTTCTGCCTGTTCCTTTAAAAATTCTTCATTTTCAACTTTTTCAGCATCCGCTTGTTCTTGTTCTGCTTCATCTTTAGTAACTAATTTTGGATTAAAAATTGGGTCACTATAAATATCATCTGTAAATTTTCGGAAGGGACTATTAAATAATGATCCTTCTTCTTTAATAGCATCAAAATATTTAACTCTTATAATATTATTGTCCTCGTGCATAGTATCTGTCCATTTTGTTATCTCTTTTTCTGGTAGATTAATAACTAATTTATCTTGTTTAATTTCATTAAACAGTTTAAGATAAAAATCTGCAAGAATTGGTTCTCCTGGCCCAGCTAAATCTAAAAATAATAACATTTCTTTAATAAAATAATGTTTTAAAAGGCGAAGTGCGTCATTTAAATCAAAGTTACTTGACATTATAAATGATTTATATGAAGAATCATATCTTGGATTTACACCAATAATACTATTTATGTTATCAATAGAAAAACTAAATCTAAACTTTTTAAACAGCTTTTCATTTGTTTTTGTTAAAAACGGTTCTAACCAAGCATTTTTATCAACTAATATTTTTTGCCACTTTTCTTCGTCTTTTTTAGGTATCCAAGACGTGTCAATATTACTTTTAATTTTATATCCCCATTTAATTCGTGCTACATTCTTCCTAAAATATTCATTAATATATTCTTTCATTTTTTGAATTGCAAATTTGTTTCTACGAATAATCGTTTGAATTTTATTTTTATCAGTTGCTTCTATTCCCTCTGGATCTGGGATGAAGTTTTTAAAGTTATCCATATTTCGTAAAAAGTTTTCAACTTCATTTATAACTTCTTTTTCACTTGTACGCCCGCTAAAACTTTTCCTTGCTATTCTTTTTGCTAATTTTTCAATATCAGCTCGTATTTTATCAGCGGGAGAACTTCGTTTTAAGGATACAAGATTAAGTCTACTTCTTTTTGTTTTAATAGTTTTAAAATCACGCAAACTTTTTAAATCAACATCTGACAATAAATTTACATATTCTTCTCTACTAAAATCATTTTCCTGTATTTTTTTAAGAAACCATCCACATTTTACACATCTTTCAATGTCAGGAAAATCTTCATTGTCAAAAGAGTGATGTTCGCCACGGGATACACCATCATGACAATATACTTCAAATGCATTTTTGATAAAACCATCTGGTGTATCAAGGGTATTGATAGGTACATAATTCATATTATAAACAGGTATTTGGTATGTTGACACCATATAGTGTGTTGTCATTAGGAAATTATTTAACATGTTAAATTGTATTTGTAATTTTGGTAAATCATCTGCCATCTTTACAATAGTGCTATCAATCGGTTCGAAATAATCGATATATATGCTCTCATCACCCGGTCTTTCTTGGATAAGTTCTTCACAACAAGTAACTTGTATTTGTTCAAAATCTGTTTTTGGAGCATTATTTGCGAAATTATTTAAGAAATCTCTAATTTTGAATACTCGTTTTCTTATTTCAAAAATTACATTATTATAAATTTCGTTGTATACATTTGGTTCATTTCCTTTTAATACATCTCTAAACCTTTTTATTAATTCTTCACCACTTTCTAGTTCTTTAATATCACCTTCACCCCAGTTAAATGGATTATCAACTCTATCAAATCTATTGCTACCAACTCTAACATTAAATAACTCGTTATCTTTTTCATATGCTTTTCTTTTTAAAAGAGCATAACTATAATTTGGTTCTAGGCTTTGTGTCCAATATCTTAAATTTTTAACAATTTTGTGTTTTGGTATACTTTCATTTACAGTAACACCATCAATAGTAACTTTTACTCTTAAAACTTTCATTTGAACAACAATACACATAAAATAATCAAACCCATTATCTTCATCAAAACCAAAAAAAGAACATGATGTTGTAGCATTATTTCCAGGAATATATTGAGGAATTGATGTTCTTAAATACCATAATAAATGTGCTAAAATTAAAGTTCCATATCGTACCATGAAATATCCATAATACGATTTTAAAACTTTGTTTATAAACTTTGAACTTTCTGATAATCTCAAAGCTTTATTTTCAGACAACTTCTTTTTTATTCTAAGTTCTTTTATTTTTTCACTAAGATATGCCTCAAACCCTGCTATTTTCTTACTTTCTCTAACACAAACAATAACAAGTTCAATAAAATGTCTCGATGCTATATTTATATCCATTTTAGAGCTCATCCCGTCAATTAATTCACATGCTAATTTTGCCTTTTTAATTTCTTCTTTATCAACTATTTTTCTTCTTTTAAGGGTATTTTTAAACTCATCTCCGTTACAATTCTTTACACCAACTGCTATTGTATCATATGTATTTAATGGAAGAGAATGTAAATATGTTGTTCTCCTTCTTTCTTCTTCGTATGCTTCCCTGATTTTTAAAGGATTTCCCCACTGGTCTATAAACATTGATTCAACAAGACTTGTTCTGTCTAAAAATGAACCACATATGATACAATTTTCCTCTCCTCGACTTGCATCGCCACTATCTCCATATATAGACAAAAACTCGGTTACCCACTTTTGTCTTTCTGTTTCTGTATCAGAATTATCTATTAACATTAAATAATACCAGTGTCCGCATATTAGTGGTTTTCCATAAAAAATAGAATATATATATTTATCAACAATAATACCATCTAATTGAATAATTGTATACAACAACTGTTTTTTATCAGCATATGATGTTATCTGATTAATTTGATTTATTACAGATTGTAATGCAGGGGGTGTTTCTTCAAGAAGTGCAAATGATTGTTTTTTATTAATTGTTTCGCTTTCTTTATTGTGTAATATTTTTCCAAGTAATGCATCAGATAGTCTTGTCTTATCAAGTTTTTCTATCACTTTTGCCATATAGTGCAAAACAAGTAGGCCTGCCTCATTTTTAAGTAATTTTCTAAAATCTTTTATTCTATTATCATAATCTTTTATAGTTTTGTTTATTTGTTCAACTAGTTTTTCATTTTGTTTTAATTTTATAATTGCATTATAATTTTTTGAAGATATCTTATTTAATTTATTAAACTCTTCTTTTAATTTTAAAATATTTATGTTTGTGTTTTCTAGCTCTTTGTTAATATCATCAGTTGGTATCTTTTCAGTTTTAACAGGTTCTATTTCTTTAATCAAAACTTTTTTTATTTTTTCAAGTCTTTTAATATTTTCTGCAATCTTATTTCGCATATGAAAAAATGAATGAGTGTAATAAAATGCACCATTGTCATCAGTGTTAAACAATATATTTGTTCTTTGTAATGCGCAATTCTTTCCTCTAAAATATTTAGAAACATCTGAAGTATAGTTTAAATCAGGACTATAGATTAATCTCATTAGTTTTGAATGAAACTGACTATCTCTTAATAATTCCTCTTCACTGACTTCGCAAACTTTTCCAATATCTTCAAGTTTGATACCTGTCACAGTTTTTGGTTTTTCTTTCTTTACATTTTCGACAATAACATCTTTTGCTTTTTTCCAGGAATCATATGTTATTGTTCCAAGCTTATAACCCCATTTTCTTAATTTTTGATTAAAATTGTAAATATTTAGGTCATCATTTGTTTTTATTATAAAATCAATAACTTCATCTGGTGACGGAATTATTTTTCGTAACATTTCAATATATTTTTCTGGAGTTACGTTGCGATTATTTTGATCTAGTGCATTTTCAAATAACAATAAAGATGGCTTATCTAATTCAAGAGAAGGTATATTTCCATTATCACTTTTAATAATTATTTTCCTTTTAAATGCCTCTTTAATAAGTGGCCATTTGTTATAAATTTCCTCGTCCGTTTTATAAGGTGTATTATTATTTGTAGATGTATTTATGTTTTCTGGAATAAAAAGAAACCCTACAATATCAATTGTTTCACCACTGTCAACCGTTATAGATTTTCTTTCAACATTTACATCATCGATAAATGATTCTACTTTTTCCTTTTTTTCAGGAACAGACAAGGGTATAACAGTTGGCCCTTTACCAACTCTGTTTTTCATTTTTCTTTTATTATTTAGGTTGATGTATCTGTATAATTCTGCATATTCACTCATTCTAATTTGTTTTGCTTTTGGTACATCACCAGTATTCCAAAATGTATCAGGTGGCGGTTTATATGGTTCTGTTTGTTCCCTCATATTTGTGAAAAATGACACTATATTTATTTCTCCTTTACCAAGTTTTTTGTACAGAGATTGTATTTCTTTCATTTGACTAAATTGGTCTTCCATTTTATCACCATATGGAACTTCTCCCGATGTGTTTTCTTCTTCATCATCATTATTATTTAAATTATTTTCATTAAGTTTTTTCTTTTCTTCACATCTTAATGCATATATGACGTGTTGGTCAAATACTACTGGATATACCCATTTAACTTTATCAAAGTTTCCTTCTTTTAGATATTCTACAAATTGAATGTGTTTATAACCATCTTCTTTTTCCTTTGTTAAAATTTTGTCTCCTTCTTCCTTAAGAACATAAATTCTTTCTGCTTTTTTTCTAATTTCTTCTTGAACAATTTTATTACTTTGTAATGCAACTGGTACATCACGAAGCATATCATTTTCCATAATTCTTAAAAACATTTCATGTCCCAATTTAGTTTCATATTTTGGAATAACTTCCAATTTAGATACAGTTAGTGTTTCTCCAAAATTGTTATTTTCATTATTTGATTTAGTATCTAAAATAATTTCTTTAATTTGATTTTCAGGTTTTTCTTTAACATCTTCAGCAACAGGAGTATTAATAATATCTTCGATTGCGCCAACAGGAACATCATCTGGAACATCATCTGGAATATCAACCGGAATATTAGTGGGAATATTAGTCGGAGCATCCGCTGGAATATTAGTTGTAGTATTAGGAAGTTCAATTTCTTCTGTTTCAACTTCAACATCAGAAGGATCTACGAATTCAACTTCAACATCAGAAGGATCTACGAATTCAACTTCAGGAAGGTCTGCATTTATGTCGTTATTTTCTTCAAAAACTTCTTCTTGTTTTTGTGAGTTATTATTTTCACTCATTTTAAATTAATGATAAAGTATGATATATATAAATAAAACTATTATTACAATAAATTACATCGCAAATATTTTTATCTGTTAATAGTTAATATTGATTAACACAATATTTGGATTTTTGTACTTGTGTTAGTTAATAATATATTTTATGATACTCTGAACACTGTAAAGTACTTAAAGAGAATAAGTATATATAACATACCCGCTTACTTAATTATTAAAGATGTCTAATATCGCAACTCTTTTAGGAATTAACAATTCTTCGGCAACTGAAGAAAATACGTCAACTGTTTCATCCACACCTCCTTCTGATAATACCACTAGTCCAGAAGCCTCCACAGACTCTGTACCAGAACCCGAAACTCAGGTTAGTACTAGTCCAGAAGCCTCTACAGACTCTGTGCCAGAACCTGAAACTCAGGTTAACGTTGGTCCAGAAGCAAACACGTCATCTGTAGTTGAACAAAAAGTTAAAGATACTACTGAAACTTCTGCTAATGTTCCTTCCACACCTTCAATGTCGTCAAATAACAACGACGATGGAGATGGGGACGAGGTCCCTGATATTGGAGACCATGAAAATGTCCCCGATATTGAACTAAAGTCTGTCCCAGAACTTCAGTCAGTTCTTGGTGATATGAAGTATGAAGATATTCGGAAGGGTCTTTATAAGAAATACGGACTTGTTACCAAGGATGAAGCTAGTGTTCCAGGATTGTACATGATTACATACAATAAGCCAGACCGCAATTCTTCCAAGAATAAGGTTACTCTAACAAAGGAACAACAGCGTGTTGTTTCCCAGTACAGAGGAGTAATTGTCGAAAAGGATACTAATCGTCCTGTTTGTTACACGTTTAACAAGATGAGTCGCCATTTTCCAGATGAATGGACTCTTGAAGATTGTAACATTACTGTTTCTTGTGATGGTTCACAGATTAAGGTATTCTTTCATCGACAAAAGAATCACTGGGTAGTTTCTACAACTCGGCGAATTGATGCTGCTCGTTCTTATTTCTTTAGCAACAAGTCTTTTATGGAAATGTGGCAGGATGCTTCTACTTCTTTGAATTGGAATAAGTTGGATAAGAATTGCTGCTATTCGTTTGTACTAGCACACCCTGATAATCGTGTTGTTGCTCGTCACAATAAGCCTTTCCTAACACATGTTTTTACTAGAAATATGACAACTTTTGAGGCTGTTTCTGATGATATTGGAATTCCTAAGCCACAGCCAGTTAACTTTAAGACAAAGAATGATATCTGGAAGTCTATTAAACGGCTTCCGTATTACAAAGAGGGATATGTAGTTCAAAAAGGAGACACATTTATCAAACTTGTAAACTCGAAATACCAAGAAGTCAAAGAACTTCGCGGAAGCTCAAGTTCTCTTCTTTTCCACTACTTCCATCTTAAGAAGCAGAATAAGGTGCGTCAGTTTCTTTCTTATTACCCGGAATCTTCCGAGACATTCAAGTATTTCAATGATTGTTTTGAAAATCTATGTGTACTTGCTTATAATGAGTATGTACTTCTTCGTGTTCGAAAAGTTATTCAGCCACCACAGGTTCTTCGGTTCCTAAAGCCTGTGCTTTATAGGGTTCATGGAATTCATCTTAAGAATAAGGCTCGTATTCGTCTTTCAAACGTTCGAAGCCATCTGGAAGAGTATCCACCTTTTATGTTGCGAAAACTTGTGGACATGGCAAATGGACTTCCCTACTCTTTTAACTAAAAAGATTTAATTATCTTTTATGAAGCTTGTCGCTTAAAAAGTTTCATTACAGCATAAATTTTGATACTTAATATAAACAATAAATATTAATAAAAATGAAAAAATGTAAATATTGTAATAATCCGAACTACTCTGATGAAATATGTTTTATACATTTCACAAAAGACATATTGATGAATAATGATTTGCATTTTATAAAAAAATGGGTTGATGATTTATATTTGTCCCATGGTTCAAGAAGATATAGTTTAAATAAAACTTTATTTATAGGAAAATCATTCCCAGGTTTGTTAAATGGGGTGTATCCTTATCTATTGAAACAAAAACAAATATACAAAAAGGGTGATAAGTTTTTAATGGACTTCACAGATTATTTATTAAAAAGAGCTGAAGATAATGATATTAAAATTTATCCAGAAACATTGAAAACAATTCTTAAAAGTGTAAAAGTAAATATAAAATATTGCAAAAATATTTTAAATGAAACTCAATTTTCTGCATGTATAAAAAAACAAGGATATTCACTTGATAAGTCTTTAGAATATTGTTTTTCAAAAAAAAGAGGAGATGAAATGAAAGAAGTAATTGAATTTTACAGAAAAAGAGATTATATTATATATTCTTATTTACACCACATACCAATTGACATCGTTACAATGATAGTAGATATTTTAGATTAAAATTTTTAAAAAACTTTATAAATTATATTTCTTTAAGTAATGCATTTAAAGAAAATGATATAAGGTGATTTACTATAAGTATTATTCTGTTAAAGATGTCAAAAGTTAAAACTCGCCCTGATGATGTTACAGCACTTGTTTCTTCTATCGTACATAGTCCAATGACACAAAACCTTTTAAACGCACATGGTTTAAAAGCCCATTCTGTTACATGGGAAGATACTGCAAGGTCTAAAGGTTCTTGTTGGGGACCCAATATTTCTGATATGACACTTGTTGTTAAAGGAGGTAATAGGTTGATGCCTGTTATTCGAAAACCTAATTTTAGTGATGTTACCTATGATGTTCCTATTGAAACATTTAAACTACGAGTTGGAAACCAAGAAGAGAAAAGCGACTCTAAAGTTATTGAGTTAAAGGAATATTTGCAAAACCTATCTACTTACACTGATAATAAACATTCTGTCAATTTAACAGATGAAAGAGATTCCGTCGTTCTTACAAGTAGTCAATGTTGTATTTTACCCGTGAAGAAAGGTGATATTATTGAATTTGCAGTTCAATTGTTTAACTATCAATCTTATGATGAAGACCCCGCTGTTTTAGTTGTACTTGTAACAAAAGATGGTGTTTCTACACAAATTCTGGAAAAATCTAACCAGAAATTATTTTTTAATGATAATGGAAAAGCAAGATGGTTTTCAGCTGAAAGGTTACAGGATATGCGAGAACGAAAAACTGGTAAAAAACAAAAAAAGGTTAAAAGTTTTAAAGAAATGAAAGAGGATGAAAAACTTGAAAATGTGTTAATGATGATTCAAGTTCCTCTTAAACAAAAACCTAAACCAAGAGTTAACTATGCAGCTGCAATGTGTTTTAACTCAAGTTCATTTGGTGGTGGAGCAGGCGGTCAAGAAATGGTATATGGTGAGGAAGAATATGATGAGGATGAAGAGGATGAAGAGGATTGTAGTTTTAGTTTATTTGATTCTCCAGTTAATGAATCATTTTGCAAACCACCTGTTTATCGCTCATTAATACACCAACATGTTAAAGGACATGGAATGGACATGGGAATGCTTGGATTAGGTTCTGAAGAAGGTAAATTTATTGGAACTAAAAATCTTAAGTTTGAAAGGGATACTCGTTTTCCAATTCGTTGTACCTTTCAATATTACAGAGTGACTGACGAAAACTATGTTAGCGAACACGATGTGAAAGACATTTCCACACAAGTAAGTCAGGCTACAAGAATTGCTTTAGCATCTGGGTCACTAGTTGCAAGTACAACTGATAGAAAAACTGAACCAGTTCTTAATAAACAACAACCGTCTGATAATCCTTTTGGAAAGTTAGAAGAACGTAACTACCTAAATAAAATTCAACAAAATGCGACTTCAACATGGGGAAGTCAAAGCATGGTTAGCTTCATGTAAAGTTAATATATCATTATATTTATATCATAATGGATTCTGATAATGTTAAAGAAAGAATTATATCATTTTGTTTATATGGGAAAAACCCACTTTATATTAAAGGGGCATTTATAAATTTAGAATATGCAAAAATAATTTATCCAGAATGGAAATGTCGTTTTTATTGTGATACATCAACAATACCATTAAAAATAATTAATAAATTAAAAAAAAATGGTGCACAGGTTGTATTAATGAAAAATAGAAATGCTGGTCATACGGCAATGTTTTGGAGACTTTATCCATTTTTTGATAAAAAATGTGAATATTTTATATCAAGAGATTTAGACAGTAGATTAAATTATAGAGAAAAAGCAGCAGTAGATGAATGGATTAATTCAGGTAAAGATTTACACTTAATGCATGATCATCCTAAACATACTGCTATTGTAATGGCTGGAATGTTTGGGTGCAAAGGTAATAGTCTTCCAAATTTTATGAACATTTTAAAAAGATATAAACAAAAAAATGACATTAAAAAATGGGGACATATCCAAAAATTCCTTAGACCCACTTTTTTAAGATTTAAAAATAGTTATATTTCACATAATGATAATTTAAAACAAAATAAAGAATTAGTTCATAAAAAGTTTCCGTATGTCGAAAAAAAGTTTATTGATCCAAAACAAAAATTTGTCGGTCAAACAATAGCAGTTTTTGGTTCGCATCGTAAAATAAGATAATTAGTTTATTAAAGTTATAAGTTATAAAGAGTTTAAAGAGTTTAAAGAGTTTAATTTATTTGATTATTTAAAGAATAATCAAATAATATGTCTTGTAAAAAATGCATAAGTTTAAATTCAGAAGAAAACAAATATAATCTAGAAGTTAAAAAATGCTTTTTTCATATAACAAAAGATATCATATTAAATAATAATAGAGATTTCATAAAAGAATGGGTTACTGATTTATATAATAAATATAGATACTC
>Ga0180432_10001201_pt1 | contig 41375 bp, 41 predicted proteins | sample SS_ome_10_FD_132414 | JGI IMG/M metagenome (GOLD analysis project Ga0180432, IMG submission 132414) | Hypersaline lake sediment archaeal communities from the Salton Sea, California, USA - SS_1_MS_2 metaG | ecosystem: Environmental > Aquatic > Non-marine Saline and Alkaline > Hypersaline >... | reverse complement strand
TACCGTTCGTAGTCGAAATCATGCAGCAGGCCCACGATGCCCCAGGCTTCGGGGTCCTCGCCGAACGTGACGGCGTACGCGCGCATAACGGCCTCCACGCCGAGCGCGTGCTTTATGAGCCCCGGCTTCTTCGTGTATTCGGTCAGCAGATCGTACGCCTCTTTCCTGTCCATTTCGCTCCCCTTAAGATGTTTTTTCCAGTATGACCGACGCAACCGCGAGATCGTCCAGGTGGGACATGCTGACAACAACAGTGTCGGCCCCGAGCAGTTCGGAAAACCTCCGTGCCTCGCCCGAAAGAAAAAGTACCGGCTTTCCCGAGTCCTCGTGGTCCACCTCTATATCGATGAACCTGACCCCTTTTCGGTTCCCCGTGCCGAGCGCCTTCATGGCCGCCTCCTTGGCTGCCCAGTACGCGGTAAAGGTCTGAACGGAGAGCATGCCCCGCCCTCCTGCGCGGTTTCTCTCACCCTCGGTGTACACGCGGTTCAAAAAGCGCTCGCCGAACCGGTCTATCGCCTTCCCGATGCGGCGGGTGCTCATGATGTCGATTCCGTGTCCCACGATCATGGTTATTCCGGTTTTTGTATCGGGATGATACTCGCCTCAAATATGCACATAAAATCGCCGTAGTGCAAGGATTGCGCCCGTGCGTGAAGGGGGTTCTTTGGTGCCGGTTAAAAAGACGTTTACCGGCGGACCGGCTCCCTGTATCTTAACGGAGACATGAAAAAACTTCGGCGCTTCAGAAAGAGGATCGACCGGATCGACGGGCGAATAATCCGCCTGCTCGTGCGGAGGCACGGGGCCGTGCGGAGTATCGGTTTTTTAAAGAAAGAGAATGGTCTGCCGGTCCATGATCCTGACCGCGAGGAAAGCATCATCGGGCGCATAGAACGGGTGACCGGACGCACGGACGCGGGCGGGTACGTAAAAGAGGTATTCCGTGCCCTGTTCCGGATTTCCCGCGCCGAGGAGGGCGGTGCGGATGACGGAGACGATTGAGGGTATCGGCAGGCTGGCCGGTTCGGTACGGGTATCGGGCGACAAGTCCGTCTCACACAGGGCCGTGATCCTGTCAGCGCTCGGGAACGGGAGGAGCACGGTGCGATCCCTCTCCTCCTCCAACGATGTGCTCGCAACGGTAAACGCGTTCCGCACGATCGGCGTTCCGATGAAAATACGTGAAAACGTCCTGTCCGCGGAAGGTGGGGGACTGCTTCGGTTCGAGGAACTGGGGCGAAAGATCCGTCCCGCCATAGACTGCGGAAACTCCGGGACCACGGCCCGCCTCCTGGCCGGGCTCCTCTGCGGTGCCGGGTATTCGGCGCGGTTAGACGGCGACGAATCGCTCAGGCGCCGTCCCATGGGCCGGATCGTCGGGCCTCTCGAATCCCACGGCGGGGTCGTAACCTCACAAAACGGCAGGCTTCCGATTACGATAACCCGAAGCAGGCTGAAGCCGATCAGCTTGACCCTCCCGGTAGCGAGCGCCCAGCTCAAATCAGCTTTCATGCTCGCGGCGCTCTTCATCGAGGGCGAATCCGTTATAGTAGAACCAGTCCGGACCCGCGACCATACCGAGCGCATGCTCGGGTGGGTGTACAGCGGAATCGATGTACTGCCCTGTCCGCCGGGGAACCGCATAACCGTGAGCGGAAGGGGAGAGCTCTCGAACCTCGACATGCATGTTCCCGGGGACATCTCCTCAGCCGTTTTTTTCATTACAGCGGCGCTCGTCTGCCCCCGCTCGGAGATCGTCATCGAGGACGTGCTCCTCAACCCTACGCGGATCCCGGTGCTGGAGGTATTCCGTTCCATGGGAGCGGGTATCGAATACGAGGTCGAGGAGGAGCGTCCCGAGCCGCGCGGACGCATACGGGTCAAGAGTTCCGATCTTCGAGGCGTTTGCATAGACGCCGCGGCCGTCCCCCTGCTCATAGACGAGCTGCCCGCGCTCGCCGCTGCCGCCCTGTTCGCGGAGGGGGAAACGAGGGTGAGCGGCGCGTCGGAGCTCCGGGTAAAGGAGAGCGACCGGATAGCCGGAATCGTGCGTATGGTGCGGTCGTTCGGAGGGAGTGTCGAGGAGCTTGAGGACGGGTTCGTGATAACGGGACGGACCGGCCTGCACGGGGGAGAGGTCTGCAGCGACGGGGACCACCGGATCGCCATGGCCGCTGCGGCCGCTGCGGTCGGGATCGAGGGAAAGACGCGGATACGGGACGCGGAATGCGCCGCGGTCTCCTTCCCCTCTTTCTTTCAGACGCTCAGGTCCGCAGTTGTTTCGTAAGCGGTATGCAAGAAAAAGAAATACGGGGCGCTACTGGCTCCCCGGCGCCTTGATTTCAGGTGCTCCGCCGAGCACTTCCGGATTCAGGGTGAGCTCTCCCGTTTCCGCCACCTTCTGAAACACGGCCTTGTCCTCCTCCCCGAATTGCTTGTGCACGTAGTTCGGGAGTTTGTAATCTATGGCCGGCGGCATGAACCATTCGAGGCGCTCTATCCTTTCACCTGATTTCCATACTATGAGGAAGTTCTGTTCCCCTGAACTGTCCAGCGGCCGGTATATCCGGTATTTCGATCGCAGCTCGGCAGGGAGAAAGAGGTGCTTCGGTTCGTTTTTCTGATCGATATAGGTGACCTTGAAACCCTCCGGGCCTTCGTGGAACCCGAACACCTGATAGATAATGATCGAATATTCACTCTTCGGAAGATCTCCTATTCGAGCTGTTGCCTGCGCAAATACTCCGTGAACGGAAAGGAGAAATAGGGCGGCGAAGAGTATGGGCAGCGTTTTTTTCATTGAACCCTCCTCGTGCGCTGTTACCCTCGATTATAGTACAATTCTCTTATAAATGTACAATTTTTTTATGCTCTGATAATGGATAGCGGAAAGAGCCGGTCATGCCGAGGTGTCCCGTTACTTTTTTTTAAAAATATGCTATATTAGAGCGAATTTTGAATTTCAAGAAATCATATTATGTGGAGCTTTTGCATACATAAGACACGCTGTTGCCGGTTCCGGTGGACTTCAGTAATAAATAAAACAAAACATAATTAATTATCATGTTTAATAACTGCCCAGGGGTATAAAATGAAAACGCGAAGCTCATGAGGCCCCATTAAGGCAATTATTGTAATACATACCATGAGGAGCAGGTTTGCATATACACGGGCGGGAGGATTATCCATGGATGTGTTTCAGAAGGCGTTTGATTACACTCTCTACGAAGAATACCGTTCCCGGGGCCTCTACCCCTATTTCAGGGCCATAGAGACGGGAACCGATACTGAGGTGTATATCGAAGGGAAGCGGATGATCATGCTCGGCTCCAATTCTTACATGGGGCTTACTTTCGACCGGAGGACCATAGACGGGGCGGTAGGGGGCGTGCGAAAGCACGGAACGGGGTGCGCGGGCTCGCGTTTCCTGAACGGAACGCTCGACCTGCATGAGAATCTCGAAAAGGATCTCGCCCGGTTCATGGAAAGCGAGGCCGCGCTCCTCTTCTCGACGGGCTACATGACCAACCTGGGTATTCTTTCCTCAATACTCGGCAAGAACGACATCGTTTTCATCGACAAGCTCGACCACGCGAGTATCATAGACGGCGTCCGGCTCTCGTTCGGCAAAGTGGTCAAGTACAAGCATAACGATATGAACGACCTCAAACGGCTGCTCGACATGGCCGACCCGAAAGCGGGCAGGCTCATCGTGGTTGACGGCATTTTCAGCATGGAGGGGGACCTGGCCGACCTGCCGAACATCGTGAAAACGGCCCGCGAGTATGGGGCCCGAATCATGGTGGACGAGGCGCACAGCATAGGCGTGCTCGGGGAGAACGGGCGCGGGGTCTCCGAGTACTTCGGCCTGGAACACGAGATCGACATCCGAATGGCCACGTTCAGCAAGTCATTCGCAACTATCGGGGGTTTCGCGGTCTCGAGCATGCGAGTTATCGAATACCTGAAGCATCACTCCCGCGCGCTCATATTCAGCGCGAGCCTTCCTCCCGCGGTTCTGGGCGCTGTTGGGTCGGCCCTGGAGATCATCCGGAACGAGCCGGAGCGGAGGGAACGGCTGATCCGGATCGCGGACAGGATGAGGAAGTCGTTGAAGAAAATCGGGTATAACGTGGGACAGACGGTCACGCCCATCGTGCCGATCATCGTGGGCGAGATGGACGACTGCTTCAGGCTCTGGAGGGAGGTGACGGAGAACGGCCTCTTCGTCAATCCCGTCATTCCTCCCGCGGTACCGCCCGGCGAATGCCTCATAAGAACGAGCTACATCGCCACCCACACGGACGAACAGCTCGAGTTCGCCCTGGATGTGTTCGAACGGGCAGGCAAAAAGCTCGGGATCATATAGCCTCTCTTTACCGGCACACGGAATTCTTCAAACATCGTTATCGAATACGGGGAAGTCAAAACTCGTCCTGTCGTAGACGGGTACGGACGAGAGGAGTTTTTCTATTTCCTCTTTCGAGTATACCCGTCCCCGGTCAATTCCCGGGCAGCGCTGTCCCTCCCGCACCCACTCGCGCTTCGATATAAAAATGCGCTTCCAGAAGGGGTAGGACATGCACTGATAGGGACGTGCGCTGTATACGGTACATCCGTCTTTCCAGAAAATACACCGGTAGTCCGAACGCTCGACGAGCGAAACGCGTTTTTCGCCGAACAGCGTGACCGGTCGCGTGTAGTACGAGATAAGCCGTTCCAGTGAAATACGCAGAAAGGCGGCGAGTTTTTCGATATCGGCCTGCGAGAGATAGACATATCCGGGGAATCCCGTGCAGCACCTCCCGCATTCCAGACATTCGAATTGAAGCCCCCGGCTGTAAAATACGTCGTCATCCGGTTGCCCGGCCTTTTTTCTCTTCATGTTGCGCGCCGCTCCGTGTTAAACTCACTTGTAGGGTCCACCGGAACCTTCAATAGTTTGTCTTATTTATGTGAAAGCTTTTCATTGTATATATTTCTTGAAACTCGGAATTCGCTCTGTTATGGAAAATACCACGGGTGTAAGGGGTATTGAAAGAAAAACCCTCTATAACAGGTGCGTCCGCGCCCTTCGAGACGGTGGATCGCGCAATCTCTACCTGTTTGAGGGTATCGGGCGGAATCACCCGAAGTTCTCCAATTTCTGTTTTTTATCCGGAAACCGCGTACTCGGTGTTCTGCATACGAAAAACGGCATCTGCCTTCACCTCTTCATCGATGAAGCAGCGCAGTCCCGGGAAACCGCGTACATGGAGCGCTACATAAGCACCCGTTTTCCCTGTTTCACGACGCTCTTCTGCGACCGGACTGCCTTCACCCTGTTCTCCCGCCACCTCGGCAACCGGCCCGATTCGGTCCGTTCCTTCATATCCATGGGGGTAAAACGTCGCGATTTCGTCCCGGGTACGCTTCACCGGACCGTGGTCCCGCCCGTGTCGCATGCCGGGCTCTTCGTACCGCTGCAGGTGAGCTACGAGGTTGAGGAGGTGGGGGTCAGGGAATCCGAGATCGACCGGGAAACGGTGCGCCGGGCGATTAAGGCCCGCATCAGCCGGAGGGAGATTACCGCGGTTTATAAAGACGGGCGGCCCGTTGCCATGGCGGGAGTAAATGCGCGCTTTCAGGAGATATGCCAGGTGGGCTCCATCTACGTTATCCCCGGGATGCGGAACAGGGGATACGGCCGTTCGGTCGTATCATCGCACGTGGATCGTCTGCTGGAGCATTACGAGCGGGTCGTTCTGTTCGTGGATGTACAAAACGCGGCTGCGCGCCACGTGTACGAGCGGATCGGTTTTACCGGCTCCGGTTTTCTCGTCCAGGCGTCATTTACTCCTCGATTCCGAGTTCCTCGAGCTTCCTCAGCCTGTCCTCCGCCTCCTTGATGTTCCTGATGGCGAGCTTGTTATAGGGATCGATTTCGAGTATCTTCTCCCACTCGGTGATTGCGTCTTTGTACCGCTTCTGCACGAAGAGATCGATACCCGCGTAGTAGAAGTCGAGTATTTCCTTGTCATAGGAGCCCACGTCCTTCATCTCGGCCCGTGACCGGGCCATGTATTCCTTCACGTTGAGGTAGTTTTCGTCAGCCGCTGATACGGCCTCGAAAGCCGCGAGCGCATCCTCGTATTTTCCGTCCGAGTAGAGCTGGAGTCCCTTCGCATAGTTTTCGGACTTGAAGGTCTCGTCGGCCGAGGTCTGCTCCCGGATCGTGACCTTCTCCTCTTCGAACTGCCTCTGCAGTGTTTCCATCTGCTCCTCGTAATCGGAACGTTCATCGATGAGCCTGCGTTCGAGTGTCTCCCTGTCATCCTCGTACTGGTCGGCCAGCTCCTCGAGGGTTTTCTGCTTGTCCGCCTCGAACTGAGCGGAGAGGTCCGCGATGATCTCCTGGCGGGCGTCCTCGATCGTCTCGTCGACGGATTCGAGCTTCTTCTGATAGGAGGTCTCCAGGTCCTGCAGGAGCTGTTCCTGTTCTTTTTCATATTCCGCGGACAGGTCTTCGAGCTGCTGCTCGTAGTCCTGGGTCGCCTCGCGTATGCCGTCGTCTATCTGACTTCGTATGGCCTCGGCCTGTTCCCGCTTCTTCTCATCTATGCTCTTGCCGAACCGGTAACTCAGTCCCACGCGCATGAGCAGCTCGGCCGGACCCTGCCAGTCCGAATCCTCGAAGGTAACGGCGTAATCGAGGCCGAAACCCCAGCGTTTCACGGTCATACCGAGCGAAATGCCCTGGGGCAGGTCGCTGAAGAGGCTCGAGAAGGTGAAGTACCGGTAACCGGTCCGGAACATGAGCTGCTCGGAGAATGCGAGTTCCGCACCGAGGCTCATATCATGAAGCAGGGATCCGGGGTCCGGGTTGTAGTTGTCCGTGTAGAACCGCGTGTCGAACGCGAGCGTGAGACGGGTGGTCTGGGCTTTGCCGAGCAGGAAGGTGGACGCGGCGCCCGCCTTGTATATCCTCGTGTTCTTCTCGAACTCGTCGGCGATCTTTATACCCGTGCCCCACACGTCCTGTACGACCGCGCCGACCGACAGCCACGGCAGGCGCTTGAAGCTGTAATACGCGCCGAGGTCGAAGCTCATTCCCGCGCCCTTGTACTCCGTTATCCGCATCTGCTCGATTTTGACGCTTCCTCCCAGGCCGAGGCCCCACCTGAAGTTATAGCCGTAACCGATGAGAAGCTGATAGTGGAAGTAGTTCGAGCTGGCTGAGGTGATGGGGGAGGCGTACTCGTCGTAGGATTCGATTCCCCCTGTTGTGACCCCTAGGCCGCCGATACCGATCGTTCCCAGGCTCATGGTCGGGTTCGTGTAGAATCCCGAGAAGTAGTATGAGTCCGCTATGGTGCGGGTGCCGAAGAGCGAGACCTCCTTGTACTGGTTGAAGGCCATTGCTCCCGGGTTCCAGTAGGTGAGGCTCGAGTCGCCCTCCATGGCGGTGAACGCGCCGCCCATACCGAGCGCGCGGAGTCCGGCCCCGTACGCGAACACGTTTTCGACGCCGCCCGTTTCCTCGGCGGCAAATAGAACGGCCGGGATGAGTAGGAGGATGAAGACGGCTGTATAGATGACGCTTCTCATGAACCTGCCCGAAAAAAGTTTATATCCCACCTATAATTATAGCACAGCAAGCATGTTTTTCATCGTTTTTACTCTTCGGCCCACGGACCGACGAGACGTATCTCACGCTCCAGTACGACACCGCGTTTTTCCCTGACCGTCCGCTCGACGAGGTTGATGAGACGATAAACGTCGCGGGCCGTCGCTTTCCCCCTGTTGACGATGAAGTTGCCGTGTTCGGCGAAAACTTCGGCGTCGCCTATCCTCGTTTTCCGCAGGCCGAGCTCGTCTATGATCCGTCCCGTGGGGGTCCCGGTCTCGTAGTCGTTCTTGAAGATGCAGCCCGCGTTGGGGAAGAGGTACTGGCCGGCGGCTTTCCGCTTTTCCCTGTTTTCACGGATTCGTCCGGTAATATCCTCTTTTCCCCCCCTGTGCAGTCCCAGGCGCACGCTGAATACGTACCATTCCTCAGTCTGAAAAACCGATTTCTTGTAGTCGAAATGAAGGTCTTCCGGTTTGAGCCGTTTACGCGTCACCCCGCCTTCCCGGACCTGGAGGACGCGGGCGGACTCCGTTACACGCGAGAACTCGCTTCCGTATGCCCGTGCGTTCATGAAGAGGGAGCCGCCCACCGTGCCGGGGAGCCCGGCTGCGAATTCCAGCCCGGCAAGGCCGTTTTCGGCGCTGAGGTCCACGAGACGATCCACCGGAACCCCGCACCGGGCCTCGATGGTTTCGCCCGTCACCTCCATGGAATCGAGCCCGAGCGTCGAGACAACGAGTCCTTCAAAGCCCCGGTCGTGTATGAGGACGTTCGCGCCGCCTCCGAGTACGGTATACTCCACCCCCTGTTTTAAGGCCCAGCATATCGCGTCCGCGAACTCGTCTTCGGATTCCGGCTGTATGAAGAAACGGGCGGGACCGCCTATGTGAAAGGTGCTCAGCGGTGCAAGAGGTACCTCTTTTCTTATTTTTAGGGCTTTATCGTCCATATATTTGAATATTTTACCCGCACACGCCTTTAATGCGGTTTTTCCTCCGGTCGGGAAACGTCACCCCGCTATGCCGAAAATGAGCTTGGCGATTTCGAAGTAGAGGATGAGCGAGGTCACGTCCACGATGGTGGTGATAAACGGCCCCGCTGAAATTGCGGGATCGATCTTGAGCATCCTCAGAATCATGGGCAGAATCGAGCCGATCAGATTGGAGACGATAACGCTTATAAAGACGGCGCACCCCACGGCGATGCCCACGAAGGGATTGACATCCACGAAATGGGCACGTATAAAGGAGAAGAGCCCGAGTATGACTCCCAGAAATCCCCCCATGAGCACTTCACGCAGGAAAATCCTGGTAAAGTCACTGGGTTCGATCTCGCCGGTGGCAAGCCCGCGTATAACGAGCGTCGCGGACTGCATCCCGGTGTTTCCGCACGTGCCTGTGAGCATGGGAATGAAAAAGGCGAGGGGGATCACAATCTGCAGAATATCGGCGTAATTCTTCAGAACGATGGACGAGAGATAGGACATGACGAGGAGAATGACGAGCCAGAGCGCTCTCTTTCGTCCGAGCACCACGAAGCTCGTGCCGAAGTAGTCGTCCTCGGGGGCCTCGATTCCGACCATTTTGTGGAAGTCCTCGGTCGCCTCCTCGGTAATAACATCAACCACATCGTCGATGGTTATGATGCCAACGAGCTTTCGTTCTTTGTCCACGACGGGAACGGCGGAGATATCGTACTTCGACAGGAGCTTCGCCACCTCCTCCTGATCCTCCACCGTATTCGAGTATACGACGGTTTCGGTCATGATTTTTTCGACCGCCTCCCCGGGGGGAGCGAGGAGCAGGTCTTTCAGGGAAACCACTCCCACGAGCCGGTGCTTTTCGTCCGTGACATATGAGTAGTAGATCGTTTCCTTGTCCAGGCCTACCTTCCGTATGAGCGCTATAGCCTCGTCCGTTGTCTTATCCGAGGTGAGCTCTATGAAGGCCGGGGTCATGAGCCTTCCGGCCGACTCTTCGGGGTAGTTCAGAAGGCGGCTCACAACGCTCCTGTCCTCGGGGGAGAGGAGGGGTATGAGCCTCTTGACGAGGTCGTCCGGCAGCTCGTCGAAGAGCTCGGTCAGGTCGTCCGGGTCCATCTCCTCGATTACGTGCTGTACCGTTTCATTGCTGAAGTGAAGGAGGAGCTCCTCCTGGTCGTCGCGGTCGAGGAGGGAAAAGACCTCGGCCGCCATCTCCTTGGAGAGGAGCCGGAAAACGAAGACCTGTTCGGCTGTTTCTAAATCGTCGATGATCTCGACGATATCAGGAGAGAGATGGGCCTGAAGAACCGTCTTGAGCTCGAAATATCCCTTTTTTTCGAGATACGACTTCGTTTCCTCGACTGTGAGCGGGGCGGGGCGGTCCATTTTTCACCTGTATACTTCATCTCGACTCTCACTTAATAGTACTATATTTTATTCGTTTGTCACATCAAAATGAAGGGAAGGAAGGGACGGTGCATGACGGATGACGACATTCACGCCGTGGTCGGACTGCTGCGGGAGGCGTACGGAAGCTGGAAGGAGCCGATCGTCACGCGCATAGCAAGGAAACGGGACCCCTACAGGGTGCTGATGTCGACCGTGATCTCGCTCAGGACAAAGGACGAGGTCACGGAAGAGGCCGCCGAGAGGCTCTTTACACTGGCGGATACCCCGCATACCATGGCGCGCTTGATCCCGGAAGAGATAGAAAGGGCGATCTATCCGGCCGGTTTCTACCGGGTAAAGGCGAGGAACATCATAGACATATCAAGGACCCTTGCAGAGGTCCACGGCGGAAAGGTCCCGGAAGACCTGGACGAGCTCCTGGCGCTTCCCGGCGTAGGAAGGAAAACCGCGAACCTCGTGCTCACGCTCGGTTATAAAAAACCAGGCATCTGTGTGGACACACACGTGCACCGTATTTGCAACCGTCTCGGCTACGTGCGGACAAAAACTCCCGAGAAGACCGAATTCGCGCTCAGGGAGAAGCTCCCGTCCCGGTACTGGATAGAAATAAACGACCTGCTCGTGACCTACGGGCAGAACCTCTGTGTTCCGGTCTCGCCCTTCTGCTCGACGTGCCGGATTTTTCAGTACTGTGATAGAAACGGTGTGAAGAAAAGCAGGTAGGTTTTCCCGCGGGGATTACTTATTCCATTTCAGCGACCGCTATTAGCGGCCGCTTCCAGCGGCCCGCTCGATCATGGACCGGGCCGCCGTGCTGAGCTCCACGGAATCGAGGTCACGGATGCCGACCCATTTAAGCTCCGCCGCATCGGACGCATGGGCGGCTTCGCCGGAAGCATAATCGGCCTTGAAATCGAAGACCACGTAGTGGTATTTCGTTTCGGAACCACAATTCTCCATGTACTCGAATACATCCACCAGGTCCAGGACTTCTATCTCGATTTGACATTCCTCCCTAATCTCTCTTTTAACGGCCTCCGGGAGCGTTTCGCCCTCTGTGACGGCGCCGCCCGGCAGGGACCAGGCCCCGGCCAGCGGGGGTTTTCCCCTGCGTATGAGGAGCACTTCGTCTCCCCTGAATATAACGGCTCCGACTCCGGGTATGGGTGAAGGGGGATAGGTCCTCTTCCGGCTCAATGGCCATATCCTGTTTACTTTTCAGCGGTGTGATCTATAATGATTCCGTTCGATCCACACAATCATAGTCTCACGAATGCGGATTTTCAATTGAAAAAGAAAAAGGTACACAGGCTCACCGTTCCCGCGGATACCAAGTATCTGACGAAGATACGGGATTTCGCCGTCAAGCACGGGGAGAAGAAGGGCCTGAACATGCGCCAGCTCAACGGATTCAAGCTCTCCCTCGACGAGATCTGCACGAACATCATACGGTACGCCTACAAGGACAGAGAGCAGGGTAATATTCAGATCGAGATATTCCGGGAAGCCGACGACGTCAATACCCGCATCATCGATACGGGCGTGGCCTTCGACTATGAATCGGTAATGGATCCCGACCTCAACCGGTACATAAAGGAGAAGAAGAAGGGCGGTTTCGGTATCTATCTCGTACGTCAGCTCAACGACAATGTGCAGTATAAACGGGAGGGCGAGAAAAATATCCTGACCCTCACGAACAGGGTCGAGCCGAGACCGCGGCTGGGAGAGGTGATCAAGAAGAATTTCACGCCCTCCGGAATGACGATCAAGGTTCGGTTCGGCGTGATCGCCACGCTCATCATATCCCTTATTTCGGTCGGCACTTTCTACCTCGCCTCTCTCTCCCAGAAGAGGACACTCACCAGACAGCTTGTCAGTGGGTACGTGAACATTCTGAAGAACTTTGCCGGTACGACGGCGGATTATATTATGAGTGAGCGCGAGCTCCTCATAACCGAACAGATATTCGGGTTCATCGAGGAAAACGAGTTCGTGCGCACTCTCACGGTCATCGATCGCAACGGCATCGTCATTGCCGACGGGACGGTGCAGAATATCGGCAGGGCTTACGAGCCGCCGGACGGTGTGGTCCCGCTCATGGACCAGGATTTCCTGGTACAGGAGTATGAGGACCCCGAAAACGGACCGAGCCTTCACTTCTCCGTTCCGATCATGTTCTCGAACGCCTTTGTCGGTAAATCCTTTCTGACTGTTCACACGGAGGACCTGACAGCCGAGGTGCAGGCCCGGCAGAACCGGCTTCGGATATTCCTCTACATGTCCATGTTCTGGATAGCCGGCTTCGTGGGAATAATATTCCTGAGCAATATGTTCGTCACGCCCATAAAGAAGATAACCGAGGAATTAAACCGGGTATCCAAGGAGGGAGCCGCCGGGGGGTTTCACTTCGCGGGAATTGGCGAGTTCGGTGAGATCTCGACCGCGTTCAACCGTATGATGAAGGAGCTCAAGCAGTCGGAGGTCAAACTCACCGATCAGGTGAGGCTGAAGCGCGAGATGCAGCTGGCGCAGTCGATTCAGCAGACCCTGCTGCCCAAAACGGTGCCGCCGACCGAGGGTTTCGATATTGCCGCAAAGTACGACGCGGCCATGGAGGTGGGGGGGGACTACTACGACTTCTTCTACGTCGATGATGATTCGATGGGCATGGCCGTGGGCGACGTTTCAGGGAAGGGTATAGGGGGCGCCTTTGTCATGAGCATCGTGAGAACGGCGCTCCGGTTAGAAGCCCGGGCCAAGAAGAGCGCCGCGGAGGTACTCACCAACATCAATACGACTCTGGACAGCGAGTTCAGGAAGGGCATGTACATAACGCTCTTCTATATAATACTCGACTCGAAGCGGAGGCTGATCAACTACGCGAGCGCGGGTCACAATCCCATGGTACTCTACAGGAAGAAGACCGACCAGATATACAACCTCAATCCCAAGGGTTTTCCCATAGGTCTCAATCTCGGGGACCCGCGTATCTTCAAGCGAAGTGTTGTGAACGAAAAACTCCAGCTCAGCAAGGGGGACCTTCTTTTTGTATACACTGACGGCATCACCGAGGCGATGAACGGGGCGCGCGACGAATTCGGGGAGGAACGGCTTCTGGAGGTTATCAAGCGGTACAACGATCTCTCCGCAGGGGAGTTTGCGGAGAAGCTCATGGATGAGCTGCACCTCTTCACGGGCGGACAGCCGCAGAACGACGATATAACCTTCATCGTGGTGAAGGAGAAGAAACAGTACAGCGAGCTCCAGTACGAGAAGCGAATACGGCTCTTCGATCTCATAGAGAACGAGGGCTACACGGTCAAGAATGCCTGCGAGGAGATGGGCATATCGACGAGCACCTACTACAAGCTCAGGAAGATCAGGGAAGAGGGAGGCACCGCGGCCCTCGTTCCAAAGACCGGCCTGTCCGAGATGAAGGTGCTCGATCACGACATAAGCCGGCGCATCCTTCAGGTCATAAGGGACCATCCGGAGTTCTCCGCGAAGAGAATCAGGGACGCCCTCACCGACACCGAGTACGGCTCCTTCGATGTGGACTCGACGCTCGTTTACAGGGAGCTGAAGCGGCTTAAGCTCTCGAACAGGGAGAAGCGGGAGGCCTATGTCAGGAGGCTCAACGGCCACCAGAAGGAGTCATGAGCCGGGCTCCGGATTGTGATGGACGCGTTTACACCTGTGCTGTACATTAAGCTCTTATGTGCCTCATTTTCGCTGTATTTCAAAATCTAATCAGAGAGAATAACCGGGACGGATATGGAAGAGAGAAGTGACGGATTGTATTTCGGCGGCCTGTCCGCGGTCGAGCTCGCGAAGCGGTACTCCACCCCCCTCTACGTGTACGAGGAAAAAACGCTGCGCGAACGGGCGGGACAACTGAAAAAGGACATCGCCTACCCGAAAACGGAAATCAAATATGCGTGCAAGGCGAATACGAACCGCACGATCATGCGGATTTTCAGGGAAGAGGGCATATCGATCGATGCGGTTTCTCCGGGGGAGATACAGGCGGCGCTGGATGCCGGGTTTTCCCCTTCCCGAATACTGTACACGGTGAACAACGCCACCTGGGACGAGATCGATTACGGCGTGTCAAGGGATATCATGGTGAACATCGATTCACTTTCACAGCTCGCGCTCTTCGGCAAGCGGTACCCCGGGAAGACCGTGTGCATACGGATCAACCCAAACGTGGGAGCCGGACATCACGATCACTGCATAACGGGGGGGCCGGACAGCAAGTTCGGTATCAGCTACAGGGAGGTCGGGGCGATTCAGCGTACGGCCGCCGAGCATGACCTGAAGATACGGGGGATTCACCAGCACATAGGCTCGGGAATACTCGAGGGGGAGCGTTTTATCGAAGCCATGGACGTGCTCCTTTCGGCGGCCCGCAGTTTCGAGGGGCTCGACTTCATCGACTTCGGCGGGGGCATCGGAGTGGCCTATCATGAAGACGAGAAGCCGATTGATATCGGGGCGCTCGGCAGGAAGATAACGGATGAGTTTACCTCTTTCTGCGGGGAATACGGCAGGGAACTCACCCTCGCTATCGAACCCGGCCGCTACCTCGTGGCTGAGGCCGGGTGTTTCCTCGTCACGGTGACGTCCGTTAAAAAGGGGGAGAAGCACCGGTTTGTCGGGGTCAACAGTGGGTTCAACCACTTGGTCAGGCCCGCCATGTACGGGAGCTATCACCGTATAATCAACGCGACGAACCCCGGCGGAGCGGTTATCCCGCAGACGATCGCGGGCAATCTCTGCGAATCGGGCGATACCTTTACGAGGGACGAGGAGGGAATCGTGGACAGGGACCTTCCCGAGTTCAGGGAGGGAGACATAGCCTGTATCTGCACTGCCGGTGCCTACGGATACTCGATGGCATCCAACTACAACTCGCGGCCGAGACCGGCCGAGGTGCTCGTCGGGGAGCGGGGCCCTGAGCTGATTCGCAGGCGTGAGACCCTGGAGGACCTGTTCCGGACTATCCCGTAAGTGGTGTGATATGGAAAAAAATAAATTAGAAGAATTAAAGCTATCAGGAAGAATATATCCGGCAATAACATCATGTATTAATAACCGCTATAGAATATTCCTTGGAATTTTCGCCTATTATGGTTTCGTTCTCAACGTAGTATATGCTTTTAATAAATGTATAAATAATGCAGTACATATCATTGTGAGTGTCATATTTACCCTCTTAATATCTCACAATTATTTTAATTATTTATTCAATAATAAGGAGCAGCATAAGATTGAGAATCAAAATAGCAAAGCATTCCCATGGTTTAAAGAAACTTATATTGAACTTGGATTTGATATTATAGGTCTTGGTATCATTTGGATCGCCTATTTTCTCTTAAAAAATATAATGACCTGCGCATAATTATTATATGCTGTCCTCGTCAATGGTTATTATTTAGCTGTATTTATACAGTGGTTCATATTGAATATCTCAGGATAATACTGTGGAGAAATTACCCGTAGCCCTGCTCTTCGGGGGACGCTCCGCGGAGCACGAGGTGTCCGTGCGGTCCGCCCGAAACGTGGCGGTCCTTCTCCTTCACCGGTACGAGCCCGTCCTGGTCTACCTGTCCCGAGAGGGGCGGTGGAGCCTTACACGGCAGGTAAAGCCGTTCATCGATTCCGGGATGGACGGGTGTGCATGGGAGCCGGTCTTCGTCCTTCCGGACCGGGGCTTTAAGCTCATTGACGCAGGGAGCTTGAAAACGGTCGGTTCGGCCGCGTGTGTTTACCCCGTTCTGCACGGCCCGTACGGCGAGGACGGGACCGTCCAGGGAATGCTCAAGCTCTTCGACGTACCCTTTGTGGGGGCCGATGTCATGGGATCGGCCGCCGGCATGGACAAGGATGTGATGAAACGCCTCCTCCGCGAGGGGGGCGTTCCGGTACCACGGTTTGCCGTTTACGAGGATTATGAACGCGCGTCCCTCGATTTCGATAGAATCCGTGAAGAGCTGGGGGTTCCGCTCTTCGTGAAACCGGCCAACATGGGGTCTTCGGTCGGCATACGCAAGGTGGGGGAGGGCGGCGAATTCGCTGCGGCGGTCGCTGAAGCGTTCAAGTACGATACCAAGATCATCATCGAGGAATCCGTTTCGGGAAGGGAGATCGAGTGCTCCGTTCTCGGAAACCGGGAAAATCCCGAAGCCTCGCTTCCGGGCGAGATAAGGCCGGCACGGGAGTTCTATTCCTACGAATCCAAGTACGTGGACGAAGACGGAGCCGAGCTCATCATCCCGGCTGACCTGAGCGATGCCGAGATTGCGCGGATTCGGGAGCTCGCAATACAGACCTTCAGGGTGCTCTGTTGTCACGGTATGGCCCGGGTCGACCTTTTCCTGAGAGAGGGACGGAAAAGCGGCCCGCCCGATGTTCTCGTTAATGAGATCAACACCCTGCCCGGGTTCACCGATATCAGCATGTACCCGAAGCTGTGGGAGGCGAGCGGGGTGGGCGGAGAAGAGCTGGTTGACCGTCTTATCGGGCTCGCGTTCGAGCGTCACCGGAGGGAGAGTTCCTTGAACACGACCCGGGAAAAAGATGGGAACTAGGCGGGTTCCCTGCGTAGAACTCGGTATTTAGATGGGAACTAGGCGGGTTCACTGCGTAGAACCCGGTATTTAGATGGGAACTAGGCGGGTTCCCTGCGTAGAACTCGGTATTTAGACGGGAAAAAAGAGTGAAAAGACTGGAAGATTACCTCTCCGCGCTGAAACCCGTGCACCCGGATAAGGCGGAACGGGCGCAGAGACGGATGGACGGCCAGACAAAGCCCCGCGGGAGCCTCGGAAGGCTCGAGGAGCTCGTGCGTTTCGTTGCGTCCGTTCAGGACACGGCAGAGCCGGTCTTAAACAGGAAAATCATATTTACACTCGCCGGAGACCACGGCATCGTAGAAGAAGGCGTATCAGCCTATCCCATGTCCGTTACCGCCCAGATGGTGCGGAATTTCCTGAACGGAGGGGCAGGCGTGAACGTGCTCGCGCGGCATGCGGGGTGCGAGGTGGTCGTGGTCGACATGGGCGTTCACGCGGACCTTCGGCTCGAAGGCCTGGTAAGCAGGAAAATCGCGTCCGGGACCGCTAACTTCACACGGGGTCCCGCAATGACGCGCGAACAGGCGGAGCGCTCGGTCGTTACAGGCATCGAGCTCGCGCTGGAACGGGATTTCGACGTTATCGGTACCGGCGATATGGGAATCGGAAACACCACACCCTCGTCTGCGGTCGCGTCGGCGTTCATGGACATCGACCCCGGGGAGATCACGGGACGGGGTACGGGTGTGGATGATGAGGGGCTGCGGAGAAAAACGGACGCGATCAGGCGGGGTATGGCAAAAAACAATCCGGACCCGAAGGATCCGCTCGATGTGCTGGCAAAGGTCGGGGGCTTCGAGATAGGAGGCATAGCGGGTCTCATCATAGGGGCCGGGCTGAAAAACAGGCCCGTGGTGGTGGACGGCTACATCTCCACGGCAGGGGCCCTTGTGGCGGTCGCGCTCTGTCCGCCGGTTTCCGACTACTTCATTATTTCCCACCTGTCTGCTGAGAAGGGACATGACCGTATAGCCGCTTTCCTTAATAAACGGCCGCTCATCGACCTGGGTATGCGGCTCGGGGAGGGCACGGGAGCGGCTCTCGCCATCGGGATAATGGACGGGGCGCTGAAGCTCTACTACGACATGGCGACCTTTGACGAGGCGGGCGTGGATAAAGAATCCTGAAGGGGACCGTGATGCGGAAGCTCGTTCGTCTTTTCCTCTTCTCCTTCGGTTTCCTCACCGTCATACCCGGTCTCGGCGGGGTGCGGCTGGACGGGAACGAGACGGGGGGAGGTTCCGTTTTTTTTCCCGCTGTCGGGCTTTTCCTCGGTCTCTTTCCGCTCGGATTCGGTCTCTGGACCGGTCCGTCCCCCCTCCTGCGTTCGGTCCTGACCTCCGTTTCACTTATTGTCATGACCCGGGGAATACATGCGGACGGTGTAATCGATACGTTCGACGGATTTCTTTCGAACAAAAGGGAAAGGACCGAGATCCTGTCCGTGATGCGGGACTCGACGGCCGGGGCCCTCGGAATGGTCTCGGCGTTCTGCCTCTACCTCCTGAAGACCGCTCTCGTATATGAAGCGCTTGCTGGCATGGAACCGAGTCCGGTCACCGCTCTCATGATCCCTCCCGTGCTCGCCCGGGGACCTGTGGCTTTTTGCTGCGTGCTCTGCGGTCCCGCGGACCGGTCCGGTATGGGAGGAGCATTCGTGAGGTCCGTGAAGGTCCGGCACGCGGCCGCGGCGCTCGTTCTTTCCGTGCTCTTCTGTTTCCGTACCTCCATGTGGTACGCGTCGCTCCTCCCGGTCGCGGCGGCTCTTCTCTGGTGGGGGTGGGGGCTGCTGTGCAGGCGAAAAATCGGAGGCATGACCGGAGACACCCTGGGGGCGGGGATTGAGATCGTGGAGACCCTCGGTTTCGCCCTCATCCTCGTTCTCCCGTAGCGGGCGGTTTATGATCAACGTACTTGCGGCATTCGTACTCGACATCGTCATCGGCGACCCGGAATTCCGCCTGCATCCGGCGCGTCTCATCGGCTCGATGCTCGGATCGTACGAAACCGCTTTCTACCGGATGGAAAAAAAGGTGCTGGGCGGCCTTGTGCTCGTGGTTTGCGCGCTCCTCACGGTTTTCTGTATTTTTTTCGGCATCTCGTTCCTCCTGCCCCTGCTCGATCTTCCCCTCTCCCTGAATCCCCTGGCGATTCTCCTCGTCTTCTTCGTCTTCTGCAACCGGGACATGGCGCGTGAGGCGCTGGAAACGGCCCGATGCCTCGAACGCGGGAGCATCGAAGACGCGAGGATCAGGGTGGGACGGATCGTGGGGCGGGATACCGGAGCCCTCTCCGGCGAAGAGATCGCGCGCGCCGCCGTGGAGACGGTGGCCGAGAATATCGTGGACGGTTTTACCGCGCCCCTGTTCTACCTCATCCTGGGAGGGATCCCGGGGGCCTACGTCTATAAAACCGTCAACACGGTCGATTCGATGTTCGGGTACCGGAACGAGCGGTACGACCTGTTCGGCAGGGCGGGCGCGCGGCTCGATGACGCGCTGAACTTCATACCCGCGCGGCTCAACGCGGTCTTTGTCTTTCTATCCTCGGGTTTTAACCGGGAAGTGCTGAAAACCATGCTGCGGGACGGGCGAAAGCACCCGAGTCCGAACTCCGGCATCGGGGAGGCCGGCTTCGCGGGCTTTCTCGGGGTGGCCCTCGGCGGGCCGTCGGTTTACGGGGGCGTTAAAAAAGTGAAACCGTGGATAGGCGAAAACCGCGGAGGTGAGGCCTGCGATCCCGCTCTTCTCATCAGGCGGGCCGTACGTTTCTACTGGCGCGTCGTGGGCGTCACCTTCGTCATTCTCGGGGGAACGGGTTTTTTACCGGGCCTTCCCTTTTTCGGATAACGGGGCCCGCAGGGCGGTTTCGCGGCGCTTTTCACTGTCCGGCGGGGAAAATCGGGACCGGTTTTCAGCCGGTTATGCGTACGACGTTGCCATTTTATTCCGGGACATATATGATATGGGAGGGAGGATATACATGGAACGGAGAAGACTGGGAAGAACGAACCTGCAGGTGAGCTGTATCGGTTTCGGAGGGCTTCCGCTTCCCGGAGTTACGGCCGGGGAGGCGAAGTCGATCCTGAATGAGGCGCTGGACAGGGAGATCAACTTCATTGATACGGCGCGCGGCTACCGCGAGAGCGAGGAGCTTATCGGGAACGCGGTTTCGGCGCGGAGGAAGGAGTACGTGCTTGCGACGAAATCGAAGGCGAGACGCGAGGACGATATTCTCCGGGAGTTCGAAACGAGCACAGGCTTCCTGAAAACGGATTTTATAGACCTCTATCAGATACATTTCGTCAATACCGACGAGGAGCTGAAGGACGTCCTCGGTCCGGGTGGAGCGCTCGAGGTGTTCAGGAGGCTGCAGGACGAAGGATCGGTCGGCCATATCGGCATAACGGGACACCGCGCGCCCGTGCTGCGAACGGCGGCCGAGACGGGGGAGTTCGATACGGTGCAGGCCGCGCTCAGCTATATTGAAAAGGAGCGGGAGATTCTTGACCTCGTCGAATACTGCGCGGACCGTGACATAGGGTTCATCGTGCAGAAACCGCTCGCCGGAGGCGCCATTACCAGGGCCGCGGCCGGGTTGCGCTGGATTCTCGGACACCGGGTGTCCACCGTCATCCCGGGAATGGTGAGTGTCGGGCACGTGATCGAGAATACCGGCGTCGGCAGGGGTCCCTTCGACCTCACCGGAGAGGAAAAAGCCGGGCTCGACGAGATCGCGGCTTCGCTGGACCGTTATTTCTGCAGGCGGTGCTACTACTGCCATCCCGTGTGCCCCATCAACCTTCGAATCGGCAGTATACTCGAGTTCTACACCAAGGGGCTTCAGAAAGAAAATCTCCCGTTTTCCAGGCGCTGGTACGGCGTGCAGAAGGTGCAGGTCGACTCGTGCACGGAGTGCGGCGCGTGCGAGGCCGAGTGTCCGTACGAGCTTCCCATAATCGATATGCTGAAAGAGGCGCATACGCTTCTCGGCGGAGCATGAGACGATGAAGGTGTGTGTTATAAACGGACCCAACCTGAACCTCCTCGGCACCCGGGAGCCCGGGGTGTACGGCACGACCACGCTCCGCGAGATGAACCGTATGGTGAAGCGGGAGGCACGCGCCCGCGGCATACGGGTAAGGTTCTTCCAGTCCAATCACGAGGGAAGGCTCGTCGATAAAATACAGTCCCTGCGGCGCGGTGGATATACCGGGCTCATCATCAATCCCGGCGCCCTCACCCACTACAGCTACGCGCTTCGGGACGCTGTCGCGGCGGTAAGCCCGGAAGGAATTCGTGTGATAGAGGTACACCTGTCCGATATCCACGGCAGGGAGGAATTCAGGCGGACATCGGTTATCAAGGACGTGTGCGAGGCACAGATCTCGGGCCGCGGCCCGGCCGGGTACGTGGAGGCCCTCGATATCCTCTCCCGCCCCCCCCATTAAAGGGACATGTTGCTTAATTAACCGGTTAGTCAATTAATGTTTGTATCCCCATAATTATATTGACTGTCATCACCCGGTTCAACCGGGTGATCCATTCATACATGAAAGACTGGATACCCCGGTCAAGCCGGGGTATGACAACGTTTGTAAATGATCAGGTGGCCGGGGTATGAATAAAAACTACTACGTCTATATCTTGGCGAGAAAACGAAACGGGACACTGTATATCGGAGTAACCTCGGACCTTGTCAAGCGCGTCTAGCAACATAAGGAGAAGCTCGTAGATGGATTCACAAAAAAATATGGTGTTGACAGACTTGTATATTTCGAGCAGTTCATGGATCCTGAGAACGCAATAAAACGAGAGAAGCGTCTGAAGAAGTACAAAAGGGGGTGGAAGATAGATCTCATCGAGAAGGATAATCCCCGGTGGGAGGATTTGTATTATACGATTCTTCCTGGATACCCCGGTCAAGCCGGGGTATGACAACGTTTGTAAATGATCAGGTGGCCGGGGTATGACACAATGGGGGCTTTTCAGTAGGGCCGGTGCATGAATAGGGTTGTCATCACCAGGTGTCTTCAATAACCTCGGTGATGGAGTCCAAAACGGCTTTTTCCCCCAAATCGGTTTTTATTACCGCGGCCCCTATTTTTTCAAGAAGCACGTAGTGCAGCTTCCCTCCCCTCATTTTCTTGTCCCTTTGCATCTGCGCGTATACCTTCCGGGGGATCGACCTGGGGAGGTGGACCCTGAACTTTTGCAGCACCCGAAGCACGCGTTCAGATTCTTTTCCTGACAGGAGCCCGGCGTGAAGGGAGAGCCTCGTCGCCATGCGCATGCCGAGAAAGACCGCCTCGCCGTGCAGGTATTTCCGGTAGCCCGTCACCTGCTCCAGTGCATGGCCGAAGGTGTGGCCGAAATTGAGAATCATCCTGAGGCCGTTTTCATGCTCGTCGGCCTTCACGATCTCGGCCTTTGTTTCTACCGAGAGCTCTATCGCCTTTTGGAGCCGGTCCGTATCATTCAAGAGCCACGACTTAACCTCCGTGCCTCCCGGATCGCCGGGCATTTCCCCGAGCCAGTCCTCGAGCATGTCGAACAGGTCCTCCCTGAATATGCACCCGTATTTGACGATCTCCGCGGTCCCGGCGCGCAGCTCGCGTGCCGGAAGGCTCTCGAGCGTACGGGTGTCGCACACCACGGCGACGGGAGGATAGAAGGCGCCTGCCAGGTTCTTTCCCTCGCGGAGATTCACCCCCACCTTGCCGCCCACGGAGGAATCGACCTGTGCCAGGAGCGTGGTGGGCACCTGAACGAGTCTGCACCCCCGCATGTAGACCGATGCAGCGAAACCGGCCAGGTCTCCGACCACGCCGCCCCCGAGTGCCATCACAACGGAGTCCCTGGACATGGAACGCTCGGTCATGACCCGCAGGAGCGCGTGCACCATGCTCCAGCTCTTCGTCTTCTCGCCCGGAGGGAGGACGTGCCGGTGTGCCTGAAAACCCGCGCCCTTTAATTCACGGAGGACCGGTTTCAGATAGAGCGGCGCGACGTTTTTATCGGTTATGACGAGCGCTTTCCGGTCGGACCTCTCCGCTGATTCTCCCATGATCCGCCCGAGCCCGGACAGCGCGTCTTTTCCCATATATACCGTATAGGACGTACGTCCCGCCACTTTTACGGTTTTCATCCCTTATCTCCCGTTTATATGCGTTACCGGGCCTGTGACAAGGCCCGCGATTTTTTTCGCCGTATCCAGGGGTGAGCCGCCGCTTTTGACCGTGAAATGAGCCTTCTCGTACCACCGTTTGCGCTCCCGGAGGAGGTCCCGCACCCCGTCCAGATCCGAACGGCCCTCGGTGATTCGGGTGAACACGGGCCGCGTGGATCCGTTTCCTATTCGTGAAATAATTTCCTCGGGGGAGACCTCCAGGTATACGACCGTGCCTTTCTTTCGCATGAAACGGCTGTTCCCGCGGCTGCAGGGCAGGCCGCCCCCGGTCGCGAAAACGAAGCTGCCCTGGTTTCTTACGATCTCTCTCAGGACCCGGGACTCGATCCTCCTGAAAACGGACTCGCCGCGGTTTTCGAATATTTCCCGTATGGTCGTGGATTCCCGCCTTTCGATCTCCTCGTCCGCGTCCACGAAGGGGAGGTCCATCAGGGAGGCGAGGGCCTTTCCCACCGCGCTCTTGCCCGACCCCATGAACCCTGTCAGGAATATCCGTTTTTCCAGTAGAAGGCCTCCTCATGGGTGAAACGGTCTTTTACCCGGCCCGGGTAGCGGCCGAAAAGGGCTTCCATCCGGACGAAATCATGCTGCGACTCGCCCGGAACAGCCCGGTCAAACCGCCTTTGTTTTGTCCGATAACAACGTCAAACAAAAATCGCTCAAATTTCCGATCGCGTCCCGCCTGTCGGGAAACCAGATCCCGAGGCTCTCCATGCCCTGGGAGACGAGCATCCGGAGGCCGTCCATGGGAAACGCACCGTCCGCTTTCGCGGAAGCCAGGAGCCGTGTTTCGCGGGGATTGTAAACCAGGTCGTAAACGATCTGTCCCGGCTTGAAATGTATCCCGCCCGGAAAGGGGGATTCGTTTACGTGCGGATGCTGGCCCACGGGAGTCGTATTGACCACGATCGCCGTTTCGTTCACGAGCTTTTGCGTGACGCGTGACGCATCTCCGATATACTCCGTTTTTCCGCTGAAGGGTAGGTCCTCCGCCCATTCGACGAGGCGGAGCGCGGACCCAGGTGTTCTGTTCGCGAGCAGGACGCGGTCCACCCCGGATTCGAGGAGCCCGTAGACAACGGCACGTGCCGCGCCCCCGGCGCCCGCCACGAGCGCGTGTGCTCCATCAAGGGTGACGCCCGTTTTATCGATGGGAGCCAGGAAACCCGTACAGTCCGTGTTGTGGCCCGTGAGGGACGATCCCCTGACCTCGATGCAGTTCACCGCGCCTATGCGGGCCGCATTCTCGTCGATGGTATCGAGGTACCGCATGCACGCGCGCTTGAACGGTATGGTGACGTTGACACCGGACATTCCGACCGCCCTGATCGCCTCGATCGCCCCGCCGAGACGTTCCTCCTCCACGCATACGGCAAGGTAGACGCAGTTAACGCGGAGCCGGGCGAGCGATTCGTTCATGAAGAGCGGGGAGAGGGAATGGGCCACGGGGTTTCCGAAAAGAGCGGCGATACGTGTTTTTGAATCGATACGGTCCATCGGGGTGCCCCCGGCCCGCGGGTTTCACGTAATAGGGTGAGCTTCGAGTTTTTCTTTTAAACCATTAGGCAGTTATTAAACATGATAATAATTTATATTTTATTTCATTTATTATTAAAGCTCACCGGCACCAGTATATCTTTTATAGGTGAAAACTTCACATTATATATATTTCTTGAAACTCGAAATTCGCTTTAATATGGAGGATCACACCCGTTTTGTCAACCGCTTCTCAGGCCCCTTCTCATCCTGACGAGGTAGAGGACAAGGGCGGTGAGGACGATAACGGCCGCACCGACGATTCCCCACATCCCGAGCAGACTCAGGATGGTGACGATGATTCCGGCCATACAGACACCGAGGGATATGAAGAGGAAGGACTTCATGACCGGAAGCCCCATGACCGCGGCAACGAGGGAACCCGTCCACGCGCCGGTTATGGGCAGGGGTATACCCACGAAGAGCGTCAGCCCGAATTCCTTGTACCGCTGAACCAGGGCCTTCTTCTTCTCGGCCCGTGCCTCCAGAAGATGGAAGAGCCGGTAAAGGAAGGGTATTCGTTCGGCCAGCTTTTTAAGGGGACCGAGTATGAGCAGTATGGGGATAACGGGAACGAGATTGAAGAAAATGCAGGTGAAGAAAACGGCGAACGGATTGAGCTCCAGCAGCGCGATGCCGACCGGGATCCCGCCGCGAAGCTCGAATATGGGTACCAGGGAGATGAGTCCGGGTACGAGAAGCGGGGACACTCCCCGTTCCCCGAGTTCCAGGGCGAAACGGGCCGCGCGGTCGTCTCCGTACGCGAGCCCGGCGCAGACCACGACCAGAAAAAACGCAGCAGCAGCCGTCCGCCTGATAGTCCGGTGTTTCATGCTTCCTCCCGCGTTTGTGCAGGGATCAATATACCGCCGCTCCCAGGAGCCATCAAGGGTTTCCACCGGAAGCAGGGCGGTCCGTTTTTAAAGAATATTCCCTTTAAAAATTTACGATCGAAACCACTCGTGCCTATATTTAGAGCGAACTTTGAGTTTCAAGAAATATGAAGGATGAGGAGCTTTCACATTAATAAGACATACTATTTCCGGTTCCGGTGGACTTCAGTAATTAATGATAAAAATAATTATCATGTTTAATAACTGCCTAATGGTTTAAAACAAAAACTCGAAGTTCACCCTATTTATATCGGCCCGGAACAGGCGGAGAGGGATTTCATGAAGAGCGTGGTGGAGAACATATACCGTTATATGGACGAGGAAAAAGCCGCGCTCACCAACCTCGAGATTCTGGAGCAATTCTTTAAAATGGAGAAGCCCGACCCGGCGATTGCGCTCCGCATCGTGGGTCCGCTCCTCGATGCCGACCCCCGGTTCGAGCGGAGCGGAAACGGGTGGCGTGCCCGCGTGGTCAGTTCGGTGGAGGACCTTCCCGTGGAGGCCGCGCCGTTCGTGCTCTTCTCCTTTGTACCCCCCGATGGAAAAGGCGGTGAAGTCCGGCTGGAGCACGCGTTTCTCCTGCTCCTCAGGGGCGGAGAGGCAGGGGAGATAGGGGCGAAGGGAGGGGATTCGGACGGTTTCACGGCCCTGCTCAGGGATGCGGGCCGTTACATCTTCGTTCCCTACGACCGCAAGAGCCTGACCCTCTTGAAGAGATTGTACAGGGCCTTCTCCCCGCTGGACCCCGAGCTCAAAACGGTCTCTATCGCCCGCCTCATCACCCACCTCTACCCTGAGAAGAAATACAGGCGGTGGGAGGATATCATAGAGGATTTCTCGCTCGTCAATTACGAGTCGGACAGCCCGGTATCGCGCGTCAAGACCCTGCGCCGGGTGTTCGAGCATGTACTCGGCGGGCTCAGTCCCGGGATTACAACCGCGGGCGGGCTCGTCGAGCTGTCGAACGCGGTCAATGACCGTATATCCTTCAGCAGGTACGGGTTTGACCGGGATTTCCTTCGCGGGCTGCCGGAGCGTCCCGGGGTTTACCTCTTCCTGAACAGGGAGGACAGGATCGTATACGTGGGAAAGACGGTGAATCTGAAAAACCGTGTGGGATCGTATTTCCGCGTTACGGGCGAGCGTGAGGAAAAGCGTGAAGAGCTGCTGCAAACGCTGTACACGATACAGTACCGGGTTCTCGGGTCGGACCTCGAGGCGCTCGTGGAAGAGCACAGGCTCATCGACCGTCACCGGCCCCTTTTCAACACGCGGGTCGAGGTCCCGGAGCGTGTCGTGGAAGCCCCGGATCGGATTATCGTACTCCCTTCAGCTCAAGAGGAATCCGTGAAGCTCTACCTCGTTTCGAACGGTCTCCCCCTCATGGAGCATGATATGGGACCCGCGGGCGCGGAGGAATGGGTCGGGACCGTCATGAAGAAGCTCGGGGAGGCGAAGGAATACGTCTTCGATCCCGCCAAGATCATAGCCCTCGTCTATCTGAAGAGATACGAGGAGCATATCAATACGGTCGATATTTACGGATACGAGTCTTCCGCGGGCGTTGTCCGCGCGCTGGACTATTACCGGGAGAATCGTGAACGTCTCTCCACCGAGAGGATTACGATTTTATAAGGACCCCGATGAAAAAAGACCTGCTGCGAACCATTCTATCCAAACCGGGCGATATAACCGGATTATTCGAATCCGGCGGTCCGGACGTGGTCAGGGAGCTGTGGAAGATCAGCACGGATCCGGGGGCGAAACGGGATGAGCGCAAAGCGGCGAAAAAGGCGCTCTATATCCTCCGCTCCGGAGGAGTGGATGTCGACGGCCTGCGGCCCGCCCATGAACGGACGGAACACGCGCCTGAAGACGAGCGCGTGGAATCAGCCTTTATCTCGGCGCCCGACAACGCGGGAAGCAGCAGCCTCGTTATTTCAACGGTACGGAGCACGGGCTCCGTCACCTTCTACCGCTTCATCATTCACGGGGAGCACGGGGTGCAGCGGTTCACCAGAACCAGGGGAAGCGGGAGATCCCTTCAGGAGATAACGGCCTCTCCTCTTCACGTGCCGGTACCACCCCGGTACGGGCTCTACCGGCTGCGCTCGGCACTGGACGCATCCGGCGGAGTCTCGGGCCTCGGGTCCCTGCCTTCGGTATTGACGAGCGGAGAGACCGATCCCGAGCATCCGGCCTGGAAACTGGTCGAGTCGCGCCTCTCACTGATTGCGACACCGGGCGAGACAAAGGGGCTCTTCGCGCTGCCTGAGATCGGGTCCATGGCCGTGCCTGACGAGTACGCGGACGGGTACAGGACAAGAATCGAGGAAGCGAAGAAGAGCAGGATCATCCTCATGGGCAGGAGCCCCGAGGAACGGGTTCGTGATATTGTGAACGGGTTCGTGCGGTTTTACTTCACGCCCGGACGCCTGCGGGACATGCAGACACGGCTCCTCGACACTGCGCTCGTATGCAGCTTCCGCGGTGAGGAAAAACACGTACGCCCCCTCCTGGCCCAGGCGGACGGGCTGGCAGGCGGGGAGCTGATGAAAAACCCCATCATCGGATTCCTCATTTACAAAACCTTCAGGATTTCTTAAGAGAGAGGAAAACGCCGATGCATGTCTATCCGCTTCTGCTTCCGGTGGTCATAGAGGAGACGCGGCTGCCCTTCAGGTTTCTCGCGTCAGCGACCGTGCTTCGGACGGCCGACGAGTTGATCATTTTCGACACGGGTTTCCCGTACGGAGACGACCTCGCGGTACGGTTGAGGGAGCTTTCCCTCGATCCGGACGATTTCACCTACGTATTCAATACCCATTACCATGTCGATCATTTCGGATCGAACCGGCTCTTTAAAAACGCGGTCAAGGTCCTGAGCAGGGAGGAATATAAATTTCAGAAAGCGTGGAGCGGCCGTTTTCTCGGGAGCCCGGACAGGGAAGGCTTTCTTTCCTCCTCGTTTCCCGCGCTCGGGGGTCGGGAGACGAGGATGCTCGCCGATTTTCTTTCCGTGGTTCAGGAAAAATATTTCAGGGACGACTATTTCGGCGATTGGGAAAGGGTGCGGTATCTCGAGGACGGGCCGCTCCTGCCAGACTATGTGCGGGCCGTGCATACTCCGGGACACACCCCCTATCACCGCTCCTACATCGTAAAGGGAAGCGGTTCACTTGTCGTGACGGGCGACTGCATACCCGGGAAAAAGGCGTTCTTCGGAAAACGGGACAACTTCATACAGGTGGAGATGGATTCCGACGCGATGCGCAGAAGCACGGGGCTCATACGCGAACTCGCGTCGGCGCCGGGAACGGTCGTACAGCCCTCGCACGCGGAACCGTTCATGGCGGAGGACGGAGCGCCTCTGAGGGAGAGTGTCCTGCATCTCGGGTAAAGGACTATGTCTATGTCTATGTGAAAAGGCCTGCTATGAAATCCGCGAGCTCGTTTTCCCCCACGGTGAGGGGCAGATGGGGAATCCCCGTGATTTCCAGCCCTTCGGAACCCATTCCGGAGAAACCGACCGTGCGTCCGTCCGCCAGGTCGCGTATCTCCCGTTCGTTTTTTCCGAATACAATCCGCTGAATCGGTTCACGGGAGGATTTATATCCCTCGATCAGTACGTATTTTTCCGAGTCCCCTTTTAAGGATTCGAGTATTTCGCTCAGCCCGGAGGGCCCGCCGACGACCGGCTCCTTCGACGGTTCGAACCGGACGGTGAAACCGGAACCGGCAAGTACGACCCTTTCGGCTCCCGCATCCAGTAAGCGTTCCGCGTCGCCGGGCCTCGTGTTTTCGCTCCACCGTACCATGCGCGGGCTGTGCTTTACCGCGAAAACGGACAATCCTCTTTTGCTGAGCGCCGAGACCGCGCGCACGAGCAGCGTTGTCTTTCCTGAGTTGTGTGTGCCGCAGAATATGAGCGTTTTCATCCTGCTTCGACCGGGCCGTTTTAAAAGTCGACATGAACCGATGTCTATACTACATTAGTGCTGGATACGCACGAATGGAACAAAGATAGCCTTAAAAGGATGAACGGTAATGGAGTTTTTGAAAACCGGGAAGCTTCAGAGCGAATTTCTCGAGCACCTGCTCGGCAGGATAGAGATACGGGACCCGTCCGTGGTCGTGGGCCCGGGCATCGGCGAAGACGCGGCGGTTCTGAAATGCAGCGACCGCTACCTCATTGTCAAGAGCGATCCCATCACCTTTGCGGCGGACAGGATAGGGTGGTACGCGGTCAACGTGAATGCAAACGACATAGCCGCGATGGGAGGAATACCGAGGTGGTTTCTTGTTACCATGCTTCTTCCGCAGCGGTCCACAACGACCGCCCTCATCGAGGAGATCATGAACGACCTGAGAAAGGCGTGCGGGGATATCGGCGTCTCGCTCATCGGGGGACATACGGAGATAACGCACGGACTGGAAAACCCCATTCTGTCGGGCACCATGCTCGGAGAGACCGACAGCGAAAGTCTCATACGTAAATCGATCGGCGAAGGGGACCTCCTCTATATTACCAAGGGCGTGGCGATCGAGGCGACATCCATCATCGCGCGGGAGAGGCGTGATGAGGTGACGGGCCGCTTCGGTGAAAAAATATACGAGAAATGCAGGCGATTCCTCGAAGATCCGGGCATCAGCGTTCTCAGGGAGGCACGGATCGCCGTTCAGTCCGCCCGCGTCACGGGTATGCACGATCCGACCGAGGGCGGGGTGCTCGCCGGGGTTTATGAAATGGCCCGGTGCGCGTCCGTGGGCGTGGAGCTCGATCTGGACGCAATACCGGTCTACGACGAGACACGGTCGCTCTGCAGAGCGTTCGGGCTTTCGCCGTACGGGTCCATCGCATCGGGCGCGCTCCTCATCACGGTACCCCGTGCAGAGGGGGAGAAGCTCGAACGCGGTTTCAGCCGTGAGGCGCTCAGCCTTCGAAAGATCGGCGGGTTCACCACCGTGAACGGCCCTCTCATTGTCAGGAAGGAAGGCCGTGAGGAGGAGCTTAAACCTGTGATGCGGGACGAGATAACGAAGCTCTGGGAGGAATGAGTCCGTCGTTTACACGGATATTCGGGTAATCGAACAGCGGATTTTATTGCCCGCCAGTTCGGCCTCCGCTGCGCGGGCCTCCTCATCGGTCCCGAATATTCCGAATACGGACAGCCCCGATCCCGCCAGTATCGCTCCGAGCGCACCGCTTTCCAGCATGGTTTCCTTTAAAGTGCGGACGATGGGGTAATGAAGGCCCACGGGATATTCAAAATCGTTGTGCATGGACCGCGCGGCAAGCGCAATGTCGCCGCTCTCAAGACCGCGGAGGAGCTCTTTTATAAGGTCCTCCCGTTTCCCGATACGTCCGGAATCGAGGACGGAGTATGCCCAGGCCGTTGAGGGTTTCGTCTCCGGAGGGGTCGCGACAAGAACGGAAGCGTGAATCGGCGGGGCCGTGATCTTTTCCACCCGGTCGCCGATACCGCTCACCGAACAGAGACCTCCCACCACGCAGTAGCAGACGTCCATACCGAGCTTCCCGGCAAGTGCTATTTTTTCAGTCAGCGGTATTTCCAGCGAAAGCGCCCGGTCCATGCCGTTTATAACGGCCGCGGCATCTGCCGAACCGCCGCCGAGGCCCGCGCGCAGGGGTATGCGCTTGTCGAGCGTGATGGATACGCCCTGTTCGATTCCGCAGCGTTCCTTTACCAGGCGCGCCGCCCTGCAGGCCAGGTCGCGCTCTCCGTCTACACCCCCCATTTGCATGCTCACCGGCCCTTCCTTCGTGAAGCGCAGGGTGACCGTATCGTGGAGAGACGTCTGGACATTGATGAAGTTTACGCGATAAAAACCGCGTTCGAGACGTTCGGGAAATACGTTGAGACTGAGGTTCAGCTTGGCGGGGGCCTGCAGGCGCATATTTTCCATGGCGATTACGGGGGCGGTTCCGGTTTTTCCTCCTCGTGTGTCGGTTTTTATTCTATCAGGCCTTGATGGAAACGACACACGAATTGTATTAAACTAAGTAATTGGAAGGGATTTGGCACTGATTTAATGGATCACCCGATCAAGCCCCCTCATTCGAGGATAAACGTGCCCCACGGCCCACCGATCAAGCTGGTCCCACGACTTATTCGGGGGATCGGAGGGCATGCTTAACCGGGGGGGCGGGTGATGATAAAAACCATAACCTCAGCACCGATTGCGGAGGAAATATAATTTTTACTTTTACGATTGAAAGTTTCCATACCAATTAATACATTATGGTACAATAGAACTGACGCGAATTCCTGAGAGGACTACTTAATGAATATTGCGATAGTGTGTGCGGGCGGTAACGGTGAACGTATGCACACGAAGGAAAACAAGATTTTTCTGATGATAGATGACAAGCCCCTTATCTACTACACCCTGAAGATGCTCTGCGAGTACGACAGCATAGACCGGATCGTTGTAACCACCAGGGCCGAGGACAAGGCGAAACTGGGAGAGGTGATCGCCGAGTACGGTATCGATAAGGTCCTGTCCATAGAGGATGCCGAGGACACGCGGCAGGAGTCCACGTATAAGGTGCTTATGATGCTCAAATCCATGGACGTACCGGATGATTCCTACGTGCTCATACACAATGCCGTGAATCCGTTTGTGACCCATTCTGAGCTCGACGAATGCCTGAGCGCCGCACGCCGCTACGGCGCGAGCCTGCTCGGATTCGAGGCGTCGGATACGATGAAGGTCGTGGACGAGGGGTGTTTCATTGACTACACGCCGAACAGGAGCAGGGTCTGGATAGCCCAGACTCCGCAGATTCTGCGGTTCGATATTGCACTTACCGCGTTCAAATCCGCGAAATTCAGCGGCCTGCTCGCCACGGATGATACGACGCTCGTGGAGGCAATTCATGAGAAGGTCAAATTCGTGCAGTGCTCCCGTGAAAACTTCAAGATAACCTACCCGCAGGATATGGAACTGGCCAGGCGCATACACACCAAGCGCGTAAAGGAGAAGAGTGTGTGGTACGCCTAGGGCTCGGGCGTGACAGCCATGCATTCGATACGGAGAAAAAGCCGCTCGTTCTCGGCGGAGTGAAGCTGAGCGATTCGGGGGGCTTGCGGGCGAACTCCGACGGCGACGTGGTCCTGCACGCCCTTTTCAACGCGCTGAGCCAGGCATGCGGCGGCGAATCCATCGGGCATTACGCCGACCCTCTGTGCAAAAGAGGGATCACCGACAGCTCCGAATACCTCAAAGTCGCGCTCGACATGGTCGGCGGAATCAATCACAGAATAAACAATATCGGCATCATGGTGGAGGCAAAGCGTCCCTTCCTGTCGCGCGGGCAAATCGCGGATATGAAGCGATCCGTTGCCCGGCTCGCATCCGTCGATGAACGGGATGTGGGCATAACCTTTACCTCGGGAGAGGGACTCACCGCGTTCGGCAGGGGAGAGGGAATACTTGCGGAGGCGGTCGTGAGTCTGATTGAGATTCAAAAGTGAGTTTGTTACGGGAAATCCGGCTCGGGCCGGTTAAAACGCGAAACAATCTTTTTCTCGCGCCCCTCGCCGGTATCGGGGACAGCGCGTTCCGTATCGTGGGTGCGAAGTTCGGTGCGGGACTCACGTTTACGGAAATGGTGAGCGCGAACGGCCTCGTGCGGAGAAATGCGAAGACCTTCGAGCTCATGCGGATTACCGAGGAAGAACGGCCGGCGGCCATTCAACTCTTCGGGTCCGACCCTGTCGTTATGGGAGAAGCCGCGGCGCTCTGTGCGGAAGCAACGGGGGACGCGCGTCCGGACCTCATTGATATCAACTGCGGATGCTCGGTACGCAAGGTCATGAAGAATGGCGCGGGCGCCGCGCTTCTCGGCCGGCCGAACGATCTCTTCCGGATCGTCAGGGCATGCGTCGACGCGTCGCTCTGTGCCGTTTCCGTGAAGATGAGGCTTGGGCTGTCCGAGGATTCAATACGGGCGGTCGAGAACGGAATTGCGGCCCAGGAAGCGGGCGCGTCGCTTGTCACACTCCATCCGAGAACCGCCCGTCAGGGATTCAGCGGAAGAGCGCGGTGGGGGTATATCGCCCTTCTGAAGAGGCGGTTGCGAATTCCCGTATGCGGCAACGGCGATATCACCCGCCCGCAGGATGCTGTTGACATGATCCGGGAGACGGGGTGCGATGCCGTTATGGTGGGCAGGGGTGCCATGGGAAACCCATGGCTTCTCGCGGATATCGTAAACGCGCTTCAAACGTATCCCGGTCCGGCCGGGGAAAGTTCACCGACCCGGACCGAACGGGCCTCGCGGGCTCTGGAGCACCTCGAACTGATAATCTCTTTCAAGGGACCCGAGCGCGGCGTATGCGAGGCAAAACGGCACATTCATCGCTACCTGCGTTTCATAAGGGGTGCGGCGCGGGTACGGGAATCGCTGATGGCGATAAAAACGGCTGATGAGATGAGGGAGCGGCTTCGTTCTCTCATTGATGAATAAAGACCTTCCGGATACCGATTGCCGGCGTTTTCCTCTACTATTCGAAGTTCAACATGATTAATGTTATTTGAAACAACGGGGAGAACATGAGGAGAAAACCGCATGCATACGAAAAAAAACCTTTTCCGTGTCATCATGTTTCTCCTCTTTATCACTTTAACCCTCTCTGCGTACGGGAAACCCCGGATAGCGCGGAAGGTCACGCCTGAAGAGGCGTCGGAGCTGATTCGCGAGCGGGACACGGACCCCGATTTCATTATACTCGATGTACGAAGACCGAAGGATTACGCGGGCGGACATATAGAGGGCGCAGTCAATATAAACTTCAGCGGCGAGGATTTCAGGAAGTCGATCGAAGCGCTCGAACGAAAAAGGGCCTATCTCATCTATTGCTATTCAGGAAAAACAAGCGCGAAAACCCTGGGTATAATGCGGGGACTCGGGTTCAGGGAAGTGTATGACATGACCGGGGGTATAAGGGCATGGCGCGAAAAGGATCTCCCCATCGTGAAATAGCGCCGAACCGCCCGTCCGGTCAGGATACGAATGCCCGGTAAATCGCCCGCATGGCACCCTCGAAATCGTCGTTCTCCACACCTATGATGATGTTGATCTCGCTCGATCCCTGGTCGATCATCCTGATATTGATCGATTCCTTTCCGAGCGCCGTGAAGAGCCGGGCCGCTATTCCGGGGGTGTGCGCCATTCCCCTTCCCACCGTGGCGATGAGCGCCATGTTGGGGTAGACCTCCACCGAGTCGGCCTGCGTCTCCGTCCTGATCTCCTCCACGACCCTGTCGAGCTTTCCCTCGAGCTCGCTGTCCGCGATGACGAGCGAGATGGTGTCTATGCCCGAGGGCATGTGCTCGAAGGAAATCGAGTTCACCTCGAGCACCGAGAGCAGTCTCCTGCCGAAACCGAGCTGGGTGTTCATCAGCGCCTTCTCTATGCTGATGACGGTGAGGCCCTTCTTGCCCGCTATGCCCGTAATGTTTCCCTTGTGGGTGATGGGCTCCGCATCTCTGACTATGAGCGTGCCCGGATCTTCCGGTCTGTTCGTGTTCTTTATCTGCACGGGTATGCCCGCCTCCCTCACCGGAAACACCGCCTCGTCGTGAAGGACCTTGGCTCCCATGTATGAGAGCTCCCGGAGCTCCCGGTAGGTGACCACGTCTATGGGTTCGGGATCCTCTATGATGGCCGGATCGCACATGAGAAGGCCGGATACGTCGGTCCAGTTCTCGTATATATCGGCGTGAACGCCGCGCGCGACGATGGCTCCCGTTATATCGGAACCGCCCCTGGAAAAGGTCTTTATCTCTCCGTCCCTCGAGCTCCCGTAGAATCCGGGTATGACCGCGCGTTCGTGGTCCGCCAGGCGTTTCTTCATGGCCTGATGCGTGCGCTCGGTTTCGAGGTTCCCCCTGCTGTCGAAGAAAACGACATCCGCGGCGTCGACGAAATCGTAGCCGAGGAGTCTTGACATGACGATGCCGTTGAGGTATTCGCCGCGGGAGGCCGTGTAATCCGCGGAAGCGCCCCGGATGATGCGTGCGCGGACCTCATCCAGGTACACGGCAATGTCTAAATCGAGGTTCAGGTCCCGGACGATGCCTTCGTACCGCTTCCTGAGCGGCCTGAAAACCTCATCCATGGGTATGTTCTGCTGCACGTGAGCGTGACAGAGATAGAGCAGGTCCGTTATCTTGCTGTCTTCGGGAGCCCGTTTTCCCGGCGCTGACGGAACGATATATTTCCTGTCGGGATTATCTTCGATAATTTTTTTTACTTTTCTGAACTGGTCGGCGTTCGCGAGGGATGAACCCCCGAACTTGGCTACCTTGCTTCCCATGTACGTATCCTCATATAATGTCTAATTTCCCATACGATAAGGAAAAATAGCCGCCCGGTCAAGGGAAGAGCGGGGATGGGCGGAAATCGTGTTTGTGTTACCGGGGGATTGGTGGTATCTTATGCGGATTCCCCATCTGTAGGGACCATCTTCGATTCAGGGAGAAAACATGTTCGGGCTGTCGCCTCTCGGCTGGGCGCTCGCCGCCGTATCCGCGCTCCTTATAGGCTTCAACAAGACCGGTATCGCCGGGACCGGTCCCATTATCGTGGTCCTGATGGCGAGCATATTCCCGGCAAAGGAATCCGTGGGCATCGTTCTCCCGCTGCTCATATTCGCCGATATCTTCGCCATACTCTTTTACCGGAGGCACGCGCAGTGGAAGGTCCTGCTGCGGCTCTTCCCCTTCGCCGTTCCCGGCGTTGTCGCGGGATTTTTCTTCATGCACAGGCTCGAGAATATTCAGCTCAAGCCCATTATCGGCGGCCTCGTGCTCGGCCTCATCGTCCTCAATTTTTTCCTGCGTTTGAAAAAGGTGGACATGGGACGGTACGGGCTCTTCTTTTCCGGTTTCATGGGCATGCTCGTGGGTTTCACGTCCATGATTGCGAATGCAGCGGGCCCGATAATGACGATTTATCTCCTTTCCATGGGAGCCGAGAAGAAGGAGTTTATCGGCAACAGGGCGTGGTTCTTCGCGGCAATCAACCTCTTCAAGCTGCCCTTTTCACTGGGGCTGGGTCTCATAACGCTCCGGTCCCTGACGTTCGATATCACTCTTTTTCCCGCCATAATCACGGGAGCGCTTATCGGGGTTTTCCTCGTGAAGGTAATTCCGCAGAAGGTCTTCAATATAATCGTTGAGATCCTGGCGGCCGGGGCATCCATTAACCTTTTACTTTCATAGCTCTTCCGTTTTCAGGAGGGGCGCAGGACGATGTTCACCAGCTTGTTCTTCACTACTATGGTCTTGACGATCTCCCCCGTCTGGGCAAGCCTTTTTATCTTTTCCTCTTCGAGCGCCCGGTCCAGGAGTGTCTCGTCGTCCGAGTCCCGCTCCGCCTCGAAACGGGCGCGGAGCTTGCCGTTCACCTGCACCACGATGGTGACGATGTCCTGTTTTGCGAGGTCCTCGTCAAAGACCGGCCATGGTTCCTCCAGAAGGCAGCCCGCGTATCCCGCCCTGCTCCACAGCTCATCGGCCAGGTGGGGCACGAAGGGTGAGAGTATAACGATGAGGGTCTTGAGACTCCCCAGGTACGCGAGGAGCTCATGCTCTCCTTCAACTGACTCCGGTTCCGCAGCGTAGAGGTAGTTGACGAGCTCCATGACCGCGGCAATGGCGGTGTTGAAGTGGAAGCGGGTCTCGATATCCTCGCTCACCTTTCTGATTGTCCGGTGCGTCATATGCAGGAGCTCCTTCTCCCGCTGTTTCACCGCGGCCCGTGCTTCATCCCTCCAGTACGCGTCGATTTCGTCATGCCTGGATTTAATGGTACCGACCCACTTCTCGAAGAGACGGTATACCCGGTTGAGGAACCTGAAAGCGCCCTCCACGCCCGCGTCCGACCACTCGAGGTCCTTTTCCGGCGGCGAGGCGAAGAGTATGAAGAGCCTTACCGTATCGGCGCCGTACCGTTTAACGATGTCGTCGGGGTCGATTACATTCTTCTTCGACTTGGACATCTTTTCGATTCGTCCGAACTCGGCTTTCTTCCCGCATTTTGTACAGCATTTGTTCTCGTCGACCTCCTCGGGAAAAAGATACCCGTGCTCCTCACAGTATGCGGTCTCCTTCGTTACCATGCCCTGCGTGAGGAGACGCTGAAAGGGCTCATCCACCGAGGTGAGGCCCATGTCGCGGAGGAACTTGGTGAAGAAACGGGCGTAGAGGAGGTGGAGTATGGCGTGCTCGATCCCGCCGATGTACTGGTCGACGTTCATCCAGTAATCCGAATCCTCCTTCAGGAAGGGGAGGGTGTCCGTTCCGGGACTGCAGTACCGCTCGAAATACCACGAGGAGTCTATGAAGGTGTCCATCGTGTCGGTCTCGCGAAGCGCGGCCCCGCCGCACTTCGGGCAGACTGCGTGGAGGAACCCGTCACTCGTTTTCAGGGGGTTGTCTTCCTTTCCGAATTCAATATCCTCCGGAAGGATGACGGGAAGGTCCTCCAGGGGCACGGGTACGATACCGCATTTTTCGCAGTAGACCACGGGTATGGGGGTCCCCCAGTAGCGCTGTCTCGATATGAGCCAGTCCTTCAGCCTGTAGTGCAAAGTCCTCGTGCCGAGCGCTTTTTTTTCTATATAGTCCGCAATTTTCTCTATACCGTCGCGGTTCCGAAGGCCGGATATGGGGCCCGAATCAACGTTGACGCCGTCTTCTACGTACGCCTCCGTCATTGATGTCCCGTCCAGAGTCTCCTCCGGGTTCTGAATGACGACCCTGACCGGAAGATCGTACTTACGCGCGAACTCGAAATCACGCTGATCGTGGGCCGGGACCGCCATGATGGCGCCGGTACCGTACTCCATGAGTACGAAATTCACCACGTGGAGCGGTACCTGCTCCCCGTTCAGCGGATTGATCACGAACCTGCCGGTGAACATGCCCTCCTTCTCATAATTTTCCTCCTCCCTGCGTCCGCTTTCCTTTTTCAAACGGGCGACGAACCGGGAGAGCGCGGGGTCGGGGTGGTTTTCGAGAATCCGCGCGACCACGGGGTGCTCGGGCGCGATCGCCATGAAGGTCACGCCGTACACCGTGTCGGGACGGGTCGTGAAAATGGGAAAATCCTCGCCGTCCAGCGTGAAGTTGATGAGAACGCCGCGGCTTTTTCCGATCCAGTTGCGCTGCATGCTCTTGACGCGCTCGGGCCAGCCCGGCAGGGTTTCGAGACCGTCGAGGAGCTCGTCGGAGTAATCGGTTATCCTGAGAAACCATTGGGAGAGGCTTTTGTGCACCACCTCGGTCCCGCATCGCCAGCAGGCGCCGTCCTCCACCTGCTCGTTGGCGAGCACGGTGGAACATCTGGGACAGTAGTTGACCTCGGCTTCACGCTTGTAGGCGAGCCCCTTTTCATACATTTTCAGGAAGATCCACTGGTTCCACCGGTAGTATTCGGGCATGTAGGTGGCGACTTCGCGCTCCCAGTCATACGAGTAACCCATCCTCCTGAGCTGCTCCTTCATGTTATGAATATTGCTCGCCGTCCACTTCGCCGGGTGCACGTCGCGCTCGATCGCCGCGTTTTCTGCTGGAAGGCCGAATGAATCCCAGCCAATGGGGTGGAGTATATTGTATCCCTTCATCCGCTTGAAACGTGCAAGCACGTCGCCTATGGTGTAGACGCGGACGTGTCCGATATGTATTCTGCCGGACGGATAGGGAAACATCTCGAGACAGTAGAACTTCTCGCGCGAATCGTCACGGGCGACCCTGAAGAGCTTCCCGCGCTCCCAGGCCTTCTGCCACTTCTCTTCTATCGTTTTAAAGGGGTAGTGCTCTCTCGCCATAGCCGGCTCCGAATCCTCGCAGAGTGAAAGTGGTGTAGAGGCCCGTGAAAAACGGGTTTCCAAAAAATAGCGGTCATGCGGGGTCGGGTCAACGAGTTTTACAGGAAGGAGGCGTGGGTGAAATTAATTGACTTTGCCAAAGGCGGTTGCTATACATTTGGTGAGCCGGAGTGGTGGAACTGGTAGACGCACTGGACTCAAAATCCAGCGGGGGCAACTCCATGAGGGTTCGAGTCCCTCCTCCGGCAATGGGACGACACCTCGTTTTTTCCGCCGTATACCAATCCGGTACAGGGTGAAAAGGGTAAATACCATGATCGAAATAGATTTCAAGGAAGGGCTCGTGCCGGTAATCGCGCAGGACCATGAAACCGGCGAGGTGCTCATGATGGCATTCGCAAACAGGGAGTCATGGGAGCTGACCCTGAGGACCGGGATCGTGCACTACTGGAGCAGGTCGAGGAAAAAACTGTGGAAAAAGGGCGAGACATCGGGAAACGTGCAGGAAGTGAAGGAAATCCGGGTCGACTGCGACGGGGACTGCATTCTCATCAAGGTCAACCAGATCGGGGGAGCGGCCTGTCATACGGGATACAGGAGCTGTTTCTACCGTGTCGTTCGGGGAGACCGGCTCGAGGTTGACGGTGTGAAGGTCTTCGATCCCGCGGAAAAGTATCCAGCGGCAAATAATCCGCAGGAAAAATAAGGCCGCTGACGGGCATACGTTATTTTGTTGAATGGTGCGGCGCACCGGAGAGAGAATATGGAAAAGAACATTAAACTCGGTATACCGAAGGGGAGCCTGGAGAAGGCAACGATCGATCTTTTCTACCGCGCAGGATGGAAGATCGACGTTTCGGCCAGGAATTATTTTCCTTCCATTGACGACGATCAGATCTCATGCTCGCTCGTCAGGGCACAGGAGATGGCGCGCTACGTGGAGAACGGCGTCCTCGACGTGGGGCTCACCGGTCTCGACTGGGTACTCGAAAACAGGGCGGAGGTGCAGATCATATCGGACCTCATCTACTCCAAGAGGAGCCTGCGCAAGGCGCGGTGGGTCGCTGCCGTGCCCGGCGACTCTGACATCAACCGTGTCGAGGACCTGGCGGGCAAGACCATATCGACCGAGCTTGTGAACTACACGAGGGACTGGTTCAAAGCGCGGGATATTCCCGTGAAGGTGGAATTCTCCTGGGGAGCGACCGAGGCGAAGGTGGCCGAGGGGCTCGTGGACGCGATCGTGGAAGTGACCGAGTCGGGAACGACGATCAGGGCGCACGGCCTCAAAATCATTCATACCCTGCTGGAAACGAATACGAAGCTCATCGCGAACAAAGAAAGCCTGAAAGACGAGTGGAAAAAGGCGAAGATATACCAGATGGCGCTCCTGCTCAGGGGTGCGCTCAACGCCGAGAGCCTGGTCGGTTTGAAGATGAACGTTCCGCGAAAGAAACTGGAAGCCGTTGCCGGGATTCTGCCGAGCCTGACCGCTCCGACCGTGGCTGAGCTGCACGATGCCGAGTGGCTTTCGGTTGAAACGATCATTCGGGAGGACCTTGTCCGGGAGCTTATACCGCAGCTCATAGGCGAGGGCGCGGACGGCATTATCGAGTATCCCCTGAACAAGGTGGTGAGCAGGAGCGACGCGCTCGATTGAGGATCAGAAGAATACGACCCTGAAAACGATCCAGTGCAGAATCCCGAAGAGGATAGCTGCAAAGCCGATGGGAAACTGATATTTTTGCAGTATTGCACGCAGCCGTTCCAGGAAAGCTCCCTTTATGCCTTCAATAGACTCGAGGAAATCGATAGACACGAATATGCCTGTCAGTATTGCGAGCACGGCCGGGAAGAAGTCCCCGAAAATGGGGATGAGCACCCTGCCGTTTCTGTGATAGGGCACGATGAACTTGATGATTCCGATAACGAGTACGGCTATGCCGATGATTATCTTATAGGTGGTAAGCCTATCATCGAACCGTTTTAACCCGGGGTTCCTCTCCATGAAGAGAGGAAGAACACACACCACTCCTCCTATGATGCATGCGATTCCGAGAAACAGTACCATTGTACCCCTCCTTTAACCCGTGTGGGAGAACCTTTCCATGCTTTTATATCTCAATCGAAACGCATCAACATCCTTCGAGTACGGGGCCCGTCGAATTCACAAAAGTATACGGACTGCCGCGTTCAGGCCGACCTAGTCGAAACGCATCAACATCTTTCGTATACGGGGCCCGTCGAATTCAC
>Ga0180432_10001200_pt1 | contig 41416 bp, 38 predicted proteins | sample SS_ome_10_FD_132414 | JGI IMG/M metagenome (GOLD analysis project Ga0180432, IMG submission 132414) | Hypersaline lake sediment archaeal communities from the Salton Sea, California, USA - SS_1_MS_2 metaG | ecosystem: Environmental > Aquatic > Non-marine Saline and Alkaline > Hypersaline >... | reverse complement strand
CCCCCACCCCTGCCCGCGGGCTTGCGCCCGCGGCTCTGACCGGCACACCCGCCGCGCCCAACAACACCGCCAATCAGAGCACCAGGCGCCAGCCTGGTGACCGGGCAACGCGACAACCCCCACCCCTGCCCGCGGGCTTGCGCCCGCGGCTCTGACCGGCACACCCGCCGCGCCCAACAACACCGCCAATCAGAGCACCAGGCGCCAGCCTGGTGACCGGCCAACGCGACAACCCCCACCCCTGTCCGCGGGCTTGCGCCCGCGGCTCTGACCGGCACACCCGCCGCGGCAAACGGACCCGACAATTGGAGCGACAGGCGCCAGCCTGGTGACAACCGGCTTACTCGGGACGAATGCCGGTGGACTCGGCCAGTCCGGTGAAGCGGCGGGAACCCAGGCCGGCGCGGGGCAGGCCCTCGGGCCAGGCGGAGAGGGAAACGCCGTAGTAGTCGTCGGCCTCATTCAGGTCGAAGGTCAGGGCCACGTGCCAGCGCGGGAACTTGCGGAGGAAACCGATGGTGAACTCCTCGGTCTTGCCCCGGTCGAGGTCGAAGGACTCGCGGAAGACGACGGTGTGTTTCTCGCTGATGCGGTAGTTGGCACCGAAGCCGAACAGGCTGGAGTCGATCTCCTCGATGAAGCGGTAGCCGACCACGTAGCTGAGGCGGGGGCTGCGCTCGGCGGCCAGCGACAGGTTGTAGATGTCGAGCTGGCCGTCGTCGAGATCGATGTTGGCCTCGGACAACACGGCGGTCGAGTCGTTGATCCGCCAGTTGACGGCGGCGTTGACGTAGTTGCGGGCGATGCTGTTCTCGGGGCGGGAGTAGGAGGCGAAGCCGTTGGTGTACTCGTCGTCCGGCCCGTTGGCGAAGAGGCCGGCCTCGACGTCCAGGGTGACCACGTCGACGGTGCGCTTGCGGCCGGGCCCCCCGCGGCGGGTCTGCCAGCGCTGCCGCACGCCGACCGAGAGGCCGGATGCGTCGTCGATGTCCTCGACATTGGGCGTGAAGGGGTAGAGCTCGGTCTTGTCGGTGCTGGAGGCGGCCCCCCAGACGACCAGGTCGGGCTTGATGATGTGCCGGATGCCATCGACGTCCAGCAGCTTGCTGTGGATGCCCGGGAAGACCCGCGAAAGGTACATACTGCCCCGCAGGCCGCCCACGCCGAAGCCACGGTCCGTCCCGCCGGACTCGGGCGCGTCGTCCCAGATGGAGCCCCGCAGCGAGCCGAAGGGCACCAGCTTGACGGGCCCGAGGGTCAGGGGCACACCGAGCTCCTGGCGGGTGTCGGCCCGCAGCACGGTTGCGGAGGCGTCCTCCCGCGGGCGGATGAAGATGTACTCCAGCACCTCGCGGTCGCCGGGGCGGTAGCGGACGGCGCCGACGCGGTTCTCGCTGTAGAAGCTGCCGACGTCCGCCACCGGCTCGGCGATGACGCGGAAGGCGGCCTCGGGGAGGTGCTCGGTCTGGGTGAGCCAGTCGAGGATCCGCCACTGGGCCAGCAGGGTGAAGGCCCAGGTGTTCTTCTGCTTCTTGAGGTAGAGCAGGGTCTCCTGCTCCTTGCCTTCCTCGAACTCGCGGTCGAAGTACTCCTCGAGGAAGCCGCGGTCGCTGATGTAGGAGCCCTCGAGGGTGAGCTGCCAGTCGTGGGGCAGGTAGTGGCGGTGGCGGATGGTGGACCGGCCGCGGTGGGCGGTTTCCGGGGTCTCGTCGCGGTAGCGGCCCAGGCTGTCGTTGCCGTCGTCGTGGATGTAGTAGCCGCGGTAGAGGCCGAAGTAGTTCTTGCGCTCGTAGTCGGCGTCGATGCCGACGGCCGGCCCACGCTCGGTGTAGTAGTCCAGCCGCAGGGTGCTGTCGAAGCCCGGCGGGCGCTCGAAGCCCAGCAGGTCGAAGAGCCGCCACTCGGTTTCGAAGGTGGCCCCGAAGTCGCTGCTGTAGCCGGTGCGGGCGGCCCGGATGGGGGATTCCCCCTCCTTGAACTCGCCGCGATGGTAAGGCCAATAGAGCAGGGGCAGACCGCCGAGATTGAAGGTGGTGTGCCAGGCCTCGAAGGTGCCGGCCCGCAGGCCGGCCGCCACCCCGGTGATGCTCCGCGAGGTGGTGTCGGTGAAGCGGACCTCCTTGGCGCCCACGTGGTAGTGGGGCGTGAAGAACTCGCTGCTGCTGATCCTGGCGTCCCAGGCGACGAACTCGGTCCGGGAAAGCTGGCGGACCTGGCCGGCCCGCACGTAGATCGGCACGTTGCGCTTGGGCTCGATGGCCCGGGCGACCGCATCCAGCACCAGGGCCCGGTCGTTGGCGAAGTCGTAGTAGAGCTGGTCGGCCCGGATCATGCGCTCGCCGCGGGTGAGGATCACGTCGCCTTCCAGGTAGACGCTGTCGACCGGTGTCTGCGACAGCGCCTCGTCACCGCCCAGGGCGCCGAGATCGAAGTCGTCGACGGGGCCCTCCGCGGTGAGGTCCCGGGGCTGCTGCTCCTCGCCGGGCTCGGGCTCCTGCGGCTCGAAGGCGTCGACCTCTCCCGCCCCGGCGGCCAGGAAGATGACCGCCGCGTCGGCCCGCAGCTCCAGCGGATCGGCCCCCGCCCGATCGCCCTGGAAGAGGGAGACGTCGCCGATGGCGGTGAGGATCTGCCGGCCGTCCACTTCACCCACGTTCAGCAGATCGGCCGTGTAGTACACCGCCGGTCGCACCCTGGGGCGTTCCTCCGACGGCAGCACCCCCGGCTCGACAACCCGCAGCGGCGGCTGCGACTCCACGTCGTCCGGGGCACCGCCGGCCAGCAGGCGGCGCAGCTCCAGCCCCTCCTGATAGACAGCCGACCCGGCGGAGGACTCGCCGGTGGTGGCGTCGGCGCCGATGGTCAGCTTGCCGCTGCCGTTGAGGGTGACAAAAAGGGCCGGGCCGCTGGTCAGGGTGCCCGCGGGCTCCACCACGCTGGCCTCACGCCAGAGGAAGATCTCGAAGTGCTGGTAGGCCAAGTCGTTGTAGCGGCGCTGCTTCATCCACAGGACGGCCTCGCGGCTGGCCAGGTACCGCCGCCGGTCGAGGTGCAGCTCGAACTCGCCCACGATGTGGATGACGTCCGTGCCGTCGTCGGCCTTGAACAGATACACCCGGCGGCCGAACAGCTCGAGGTCGCCGCTGCTGATGCCGATGGGGAGCAGGGGGCGATCGACGTCGTCGGCAACCGGGCCCAGCGCCTGGCCCGCTACCCAGGCGGGCAGGCCCAGCACCACCGCGGCGACGACATTCTGCACCCGCCAGGCCGGTCGCATAGCCCCTCGGAGTCGCTGACAGGGAAACTGCGGCATCAGGGGGCATACCGCGCTGATTGCCCCACTTGGCCGCCTCAGCACAGGCAGTGTATCGGTGGGCGGGAGGAGGTGTCAACGCTGCCACCAGCCGGACCCGGGCGGCCGGCGAGACTCCGCTGAAGCCACCGGCCAAGACCCGCCTGGTGACGCCCCCGGCCGGGCGGCCCGCCGACGGGTCAGACCCGCCACCCGGCAGCAGGCTCAACCCGCCATGCGCAGCACCTGGGCCACCAGCTTCTCGATGCCCGCAAAGACGTCGGCCGGGCCCTTGCCGGTCATGTAGGCCGGCGTGGTGACCACCCTCTGGTCCTCATCCACGACTACGTCGGTGGTGGCGCACTCGCGGTGCTGGGCGCCCATGCGGTTGATGGCCGCGGCGGTCCCGGGGTCGCTGCCGATGGTCACCTGCGCCTTGATCTTCTTGCGGCCCAGGATCCGGGCCAGCAGGGTCGGCGCGATGCAGAGGGCGCCGATGGGCTTGCTCGACGCCAGCATATCCGCAACCAGCGACTCGACCTGGGGGTCGACCGTGCAGTCGGGCCCGTTCATCGCGAAGCTGCACAGGTTCTTGGCCGCCCCGAACCCGCCGGGGAAGATAAGGGCGTCGATGTCGGCCGCCCGCACGTCGCCCAGCGGCTTGATCTCGCCGCGGGCGATGCGGGCCGACTCGACCAGCACGTTGCGGCGCTGCTCGGGAATGGGCTTCTGTGTGCGGTGGTCGATGACGTCGGCCTGCTGCTTGTCGGGGGCGCAGCAGACGACCTCGGCTCCCGCCCGGTCGAGGGCCAGCAGCGTGAGCACGGACTCGTGAATCTCTGCGCCGTCGAAGACGCCGCAGCCGGAGAGGCAGACAGCAACGCGGGCCATGGCTCGGTTCTCCACGTCAGGTCGTTAACGGTTCCCTGCAATGCGGGCGGGATGATACCGCGCCGACCGGGGAACGAGCCAGACACCGGGTCTGATTTGCCGGCCGGCCCGCCGACACCTATCATCCCGCCCGGGCGGCGGTTCGTTCACGCGGCCGGGCAACGAACTTACCTCGACGATCGCGGACTCATGGACTACCGGGAAACGGTCTTCTACCGGTATCACCAGGATACCAAGCACACGCCCGAGCGGCTGCGCCGCGGGCCGTGGTCGCTGGACTGGGCGACGCAGCCGGATCCCTTCCGGCACTACGAGGGCACTCCCCTGGTCACGCTGCCGCCGCCGCAACGGCCCGCGGCGGGCAACTACTTCCAGCTCGTCGACGCGGAAGACGGTCCGGCCGTCACCCTCCAGGGCGTGTCCCAGCTCCTCTACCACTCGATGGCCGTCGCCACCTGGAAGGCGGTTCGCGGCGGCCCCCGCTGGGCCCTGCGGGTAAACCCCTCGTCGGGGAACCTGCATCCCACCGAGACGCACCTGATCGCTCGCGGCGTGGACGGACTGGAGGACGGGGGTTACCACTTCCGCGTGGACGAGTTCGCGCTGGAGCAGCGCCACGCCGGGCCGACCGGCGACCTGGCGGCGCTCTTCGCCCGGGAATCGGGCCTGCCGGCCGCACCGCTGACCATCCTGCTGACCAGCATCTTCTGGCGGGAGGCGTGGAAGTACCGCGCTCGGGCCTTCCGCTACTGCCACCACGACCTGGGCCACGCCCTGGCGGCCATCGTGGAGGCCTGCCGCGGGCTGGGGTGGCCGGCGGCGTATCGGCACCTGTTTGACGACGCGGCCGTGGCCGGCGCGCTGGGGCTCGACGGCGGGGACGAGGTCCCCGGCCTGTTGATCGCCGTGGGGCAACCGGGGGCGGTGCCCGGCGAGACGGCTGTTCGGCCGCGCGAGTACCGCGGCCGGCCCAATCGACTGTCCTCGCGAACGGTGAAGTACGAAGCGATCACCCGGGTCTGCGAGGCGACCCGCCGCCCCAGCGGTGACGGCCGCACCTCCGCCCGGCGGATCGCGTCGGCCACCGACCAGCACCTGCCCCTGCCGACGGCCATCGACACTTCGGCCGACCTCTGGCACGTGGCCCGCACGCGCCGCTCCGGCGTGGACTTCGACGGCCGGACGGGCACCGGCCCCGGCGTGCTGGGGGCCATCCTGCACCGGGCCACCCGTGGCGCCCGCGGCGACCTCTTCAACACGCCCGCCGGCCACGGCCGCCCGCTCGTCCGTCTGTACCTGTACTTGCACCGCATCGAGGGCCTCCCGCCGGGCGTCTACCACTACGATCGCGATGGGCACGCCCTGGTGCCCCTCATGACGGGCGACCAGCGGCGGGTGGCCGCCGATCTCAGCCTGGGCCAGGACATCGCCGCCAACGGGGCCTTCGCGGTGTCGATGCTGGGCGACCTGGAGGCTGCCTGGTCCATTTACGGCGACCGCGGCTACCGCGCCGTGCACATCGAGGCCGGCTGGATCGGCCAGGGCTTTTACCTCGGCGCCGAGTCCGCCGGCCTCAACGCCACCGGCATCGGCGCCTTCTTCGACGACCACGTCAACGACTACCTCAGCCCGCCGCACGGCCTCGAGGTCGTCTACCACTTCACCGTAGGTCGCGCCGTCCCCGACCCGCGCCTGACGGACCTGCCGGCCTATCCCTTCGACGAACCCGCCCGTTGAGCTGACCCATCGCCGCACGAATACGCACCTCATCGCGTCGCAGGTGGGCCTCGCGCGGACACCAACAGACCGTGAGCCCCAAAAGCCGCGACAGGCCCGTTCCCCGGTGAGACCGGCGGACGCCCACAGACCAGCCCCAAACGGGGGCGGAGGATTGAAGCCGAGGGTGAGCCCGGCGCGCCGGGAAGCCCGGGTCCACAGACCTCCATCACCCGAGCCCGCAACGCGGGCGACGGAAACGCCTGGCAGCCCAGGCCCTGCCGGGCCCGGTTCGCCAGGCGGAGCCTCAGTTGTCCGGATACGGCTCGGCAGAGGTGTCCGCCGGCCAGTGGCCGGCCCGTTGGACCTGCCGGCCTGCCTATCAAGTGTCGCGTCCCGTAGGGACGCCCGAAAGTAGCCCGGCGATTCATCACCGGGCACACGGTGTGTCTCTCTCCAACGTAAGTCCCGTAGAGACGAATGAGTCTTCAGCCGCCCCCACGGGACTGGACGGGGTGTTGAGGCACCCATTCCCCGGCACCGAAGTGCCGGGCTACTCTCGCCTGCCCCTGCGGGGCAGAGGCCGTGGCACGGCAGGTTTCAGCGCCTGTGTCCGCCGCGCGGCCCAACGCTTCCCTACCGCGCCCACCGCATCGGGGTCCCCCCGGGCCTGCCGCTCCTGACCGCCGTGTCCCCTTCTCAATCCGCCATTCCTGGTTTCAACTTCTCACTTCTCAATCCTCAATTCGTAACTTGCCACTTCCCACTTCCCACTTCTCACTTCTCGATTCTGAATCCTCGATTCCAACTTTGCGCCTCGCTCCCCCGATCAGCAGCACCTCGCGTGACTTGCGGTTGGTCGACAGGGCGTACTGGTAGCGGTCGAGGGTCGCCACGCGGACGCGGGGTTTGACCTCGGCGAGAAGTTCGTGGAGCTGGTCGACGGAGGGGTGGCCGTCGCTGCGGTAGGAGACCACCAGGATGGAGTCGGCGAAGCGGTGGAAGAGCCGGCGGAAGGCATCGAGGTTGGTCTCGGCCCGGGTCCAGGGGCTGGCGATCGGTTTGAGGCGGCGGTGTTTCGAGTCGTAATCCACGCGGCCAGGCCAGCGGGTGTAATCGGTCAGGCCTTCGAGGAAGTGGTAGAAGCCGTGGTAGTCAACGCCGACGTTGCGGCCGGAGACGTAGGGCGGATCGACGTACACCAGGTCGTGGCCGGCGGGGGCGTCCAGGGCGTCGGCGCGGAGGGCCCGGCACGGGCGGCCGTTGTCGAAGACGGCGGCGTTGGCGGCCGCGGCGTGCTCGCGAAGGTGGTCGTCAAAGCCGCGGTCCCAGGTGGCCTTGTTGCCGAAGCTGCGGCTCACGTCCGCCGTGCGCATGTAGAGGTTGCGGCGGTGGAACAGGTTGTAGGGCCGCTTGGCGATGCAGGACTGGTACAGGGCGTGCCACGCCAGGGCCCGGCGGTGGCGGTCGCGGATCCGGGGGATGTTCTGAACCGCCACGTCCAGCCAGCGGTTCTCGGCGTCGGTGAAGTAGATGCCGGAGAAGGTCCGCTCGATGAAGTCGTCGTAGTCGACGGCGGGGTCGCGCCGGCCGATCCTGACCAGGTCCGCCTCGCTCAGACGCTGCCGGTCGTTCTCGATCAGCGCCGTGCCGATCTGGTGGTTGAAGGCCAGGGCGTCGTTGTAGGTGACCTGCTTGTCGTGCAGCTTGAACCGGTGCCCCACGGCGCCCGTCCCGCCGAAGACGTCGAGCACCGTGTCGAAGGGCAGGCCCCGGACCTGCTCCCAGATCCAGCCGGCCAGTTTGCGCTTGCTGCCCTGGTACCGCGTGGGGGGAAACACCGGATCGGCGAACAGCGATGGGGCCGGTAGGCAACGTTCGGTCATCGCATCGGCGTCCCTGCCTTCCGCGGCGAGTCTCCTGCCACCCCGCCGGTGGGCGGCCCCGGCGGGCCGGACCACAGTCTCCCGGATCGCGGTCCCGGACGCAAGCACGCCTCCGGCGGGGCGTTCACCGGCGCCGGCGGCCTCTCTCCGGACCACCATTCCTTTCGATCATCGCGAACGCGGGGTCTGCACGAGGGTTTGAGCGCCGCGCGAACTGAAGTTCGCGGCTCGGCGCAAGGCGCTGTTCTCGAGCCACCGGGAACACAAAACGACGGAGGGGCGGGCGACCGGGCCCGTCCCTCCGTCGTCGGAAGGTGTGCGCCGTGTGGTTCGGGCTAGCCCGCCGTGCGGGTGACGACGAACTCGCCGTACTCGTCACCGCACTCGATGCCCTTGGTCTGCTGGCACTGGAAAGTCCGCAGACCGGTCTGGCCCGTCGGGTCGTACTCGCCGCCGTAGGCCAGATCCATGAAGGCGGCGCAGACGCCGCGGATCATGTAGGCGCTCGGCCGGCTGGCCTGCCCGTAGGTGACGCCGTCCGACTCGTAGTAGTCGTAGGCCCGCACCACCATCTTCTCGCCCGCGACCAGCTCCACGATCTCGCTCTTGGCCCAGCCCCACGCGGTGAAGACCGCGAAGGCGCCGTGGAGGGTATCCTCCGCCTGGTTCTGGATCTGCGGGGCGACGACCGCCTTCCACTCGTCCGAGGTGATGATGCCGTAGCCGGTGTGGTAGCCGCACTCTTGGGCGGCGTTGACCAGCAGCCACTCGGCGGCCTCCAGGGAATCCTGGTCCACGCTCCGGGTCAGCCGCTCGGCGAAGCCGTTCCAGAACTTGCCGGGGAGCTGGGTAACGAACACGTTGTACGCTGGGATAAGGCCCTCGGCGTTGCCGATCGCCTGGACCTTGGACATTGCACCGATGACTTCTCCGCGATTGATGGCCATACCTGGGTCTCTCCTCTTACATGGACACAGCCTGGAAGCGGGACCGCTCGTCGCCCTTGACGAGGCTCTCGGTCTCGACGACGACGTACGATCGGCGCGGGCGGCCGAAGATGGCGGCCAGGGCCCCGGCGATGTACCCCTGGGTGATGAAGTTGACGGGCTTGTCGCGCTGGCCCCACTTCTTGATCCAGCCCTCGTCGACGTGGGAGTGGGACAGCTCGACCTCGGCCCCGGCGGGGCCGGCGCAGCGGACGTGCATCTGCCCGAGCCCGGTCACCGCGTAGTACTGCTCCGCCAGGGCGATGCGATCGGCCGTGTCGGTGACGCCATGCTTGTCGTAGTAGTTGCCGAGTTCGTCGAAGAAGGTGTCCTCGGCGACCTCGGCGAGCAGCTTGCGCCCGTCCAGCATGCCGCAGTCGTCGGCCAACTGCGAGTACAGCGTGGCGTAGTGGTGGCAGTGCAGCACGTAGACCTCGCCATTGAGGAAGTGACGGCACGGCCGCGGGTCAAACCGGCGCTCCAGCCGGAGTTCGGTCTCTTGAATCACTGGCATATCGGTCTCTCCTTCCTAGGCGACAGGGGCGTCTTTGCCCGTGACTTCCTTGATGGCGGCCTTGAACTTGGCGATGTTGTCCGGCGAATCGGGCGTGATGGCGGCCTTGTCCGACGAGATGCAGGTCTTCATGGCCACTCGCATCTGGGCGGCCACACCGCCGTTCTGTTTGACGAACTCGTAGCACTTGGTCAGTATCTGCCCCATGTTCACAGTCTCCCTGGTACCAAAAACTGCATGAATAAGACTCCTGGGCGAACGACGCCTCACCTCTAACGCTGCAGGAACGCCTCCAGGCGCTCCCGGATGGTCTCGCGATCCCTGGAGGGGAAGACCGCCTGGCAGTTGTCCTCCCCTTCGACGCCTTTGGCCTGCATCCCGTCGGGGCAGTGCAGGCGGAAGAAGGGCCGGGGAAAATCGGCGAAGTACTCGAGCTCACCCAGGGCCTGGAGGCCGAGGATGTCCTCGCGGGTCCAGGTACGGTCCAGCCAGTAGCGGTAGACGCTGCTGCCGTCGAAACAGTCCTCGACCTTCTCCACGCGTACGATGGTCATCTTGCGATTCGTTCGACCGCCTCCAGGGCGGCGTCCACATCCTGGTCGCTGTTGAATCCGGATACGCTGAGCCGCACGGTGCCGTGGGGGGCGCTGCCGATGGCCCGGTGGATGAGGGGAGCGCAGTGCAGCCCGGTCCGGCAGGCAATGCCGAAGCTCTCCTCCAGGGCGCAGCCGACGTCGTCCACCCGCCAGCCTTCGACGGCGAAGGAGACCACGCCGGTTCGCGGAGCCTCCGGCACGTCGTCGAAGAGGGTGACCCCGGTCAGGCTTCTCAGGCCGTTGCGGAGTCGGGAAGCCACCCGCTGCAGGTTGGCGTTCAATCGCCGGCCGTCCGTGGTTCCCCAGCGCAGGGCCACCGCCAGGCCGGCCAGCGCCGGCAGGTTGGGGGTGCCCGCCTCCAGGCGCACGGGCATCTCCGCCGGATGCAGCCGCAGGTCGCTGCGAACACCCGTCCCCCCTACGAACGTCTGACCCAGTTCCAGCCCGGGGGTCACGTAGAGACCGCCGGTGCCCGGCGGGCCGTGCAGGCCCTTGTGCCCGGTGAAGGCCACCAGATCCGCGTGCAGGGCCGGGGCGTGCACGGGGATGTGCCCCAGCGATTGCGAGGCATCGAGCAGCGTCACGGCGCCCGCCGCCCGGGCGCGGGCGAACAGCGGCCCCACCTCGGTGACCCGCCCGGTCACGTTCGAGGCGTGGTTGACAACCACCAGGGCCGGCTGTTCGGCCAGGGCCTGCTCGAAAGCCCGCACGTCGAGTCCGCCGTCCTCCCCCAGTCCCACGGTGGTCACCCGGATCCCGCGATCGCGCTGGAGGTGGTTGAGCGGGCGCAGCACGGAATTGTGCTCGGTGACCGTGGTCACGACCAGTTCACCGGGGCGCAGGTCCAGGCCGCCGATGGCCAGGTTGAGGGCGCTGGTGGCGTGGACGGTGAGCACGAGGCGTTCCGGCGTGGACACACCGAGCAGCCCGGCCAGCAACCGGCGGCATTCGGCGGCCACGTCCGGCGTCCGCCCGCCGCTGCGTCCCGGATGGGCCGGCGGGGTCCGCAGGGCGTCCGCAACCGCCTCCACCACGCCGGGAGCCCTGGGCCAGGCCGTCGCCGCGTTGTTCAGGTAGACAGGGCGTCTGTCGTTGTTGGCAAGGGACTCCCCGCGCCGGCCGGCGCAGGGAGCGCTCGCGGTAGCCGTCATGCTGCGCGCACTCTGCCCGTCGTTAAGGTCCGCTCAGATCACGACAGGGGTGATCCGGCCCGGTTTCAAGGCGTCAGGGGCCATCGCGGCTCTCGCCTGCCGTCGGCGCCATGCCGGCGCGGGCCCGGCGAGATCTCGGAATACCCTACCCACGTTCCCCGTAGGTGCACGTGTCGTCGGACAACGCTGGCGGGGGATTGAGTCTCGTTTCCGGTTTGTGCGAACTTCCGGGCGGCCGGCGGCGGCCGCCCGGCCTGGAACCGGACTGCCATCTGCTGGCACCCCTGAGGAGCACGCCCCGGCCACCGGGCGGCCCGCAGCGATTCGCTAAACGGAAAAGCCCCGGACGTCCGATAAGACCTGCGGCTGCCGGAGGTACGGAATCCCCCGCCTGGTGAGCCCGGAGCGGGGTGCGGTCTGTCCTCGGGCCGGTCACCGCACATTGGCGTGTGAATCTGCTTCCGCCGCCACGACGGTGTTGAGGCGTGTTGCGATCGTGCGGCTGGGCAGGTGTCTGCCGAGAGGGCCGCTCTCGTGTGACAAGCAGACCGCGGCGCAGGCCGGCAGGCAACCGGCACCCCGGCGTGGACCGGAGTCCAGAGTGCCGTGTACGAAGAACGACGAGCACGAACGGAGGAGGCTGACATGAGATGCCCGAGTGTCATCCTGGTGGTCCTGGCGACCCTGCCGCCGGCCGCCGCTCAGACCCCGGACCCCCAGCCACCGGCGGCGGTCGAGGAATCCACCGCAGCGACGGTGGTGCAGCAGGTCGAGGCGGAGCCCTTCTTCGACGTCCTGCACAACGAGCGGCTGACGGGCGACTGGTGGGGTGGTCGGACCTGGCTGGAGGAGCGGGGCATCGAGTTCGGCCTGTCGCTGACCACCATCTACCAACACAACACCCGCGGCGGCATCCAGACGCGGAACGGCCACCGCATCACGGGCAGCGCCGACTATGAACTCACCCTGGACTTCGAACGCCTGAACCTCTGGAAGGGCGGCGTGGTCTACCTGCTGGCCGAGAGCAGTTGGAACGACGGAATCGGCGGCGACCGGGTGGGCAACCTCTTCGGGGTCAACGGGGACGCCGCGGGCGACGAGGAGATCGTCGTCTCGGAGCTGTGGTACGAGCAGACCTTCTGGAACGGCCGGGCCCGCTTCCGGCTGGGCAAGATCGACGTGACCACCGACGTGGACACCAACGCCTATGCCAACGACGAGACCTCGCAGTTCCTCAGCCCGGTGCTGATCAACACGGGCAACATCCCCGCCCCCGACCTGGGCCTGGGGGCCCAGTTCATCGTGCAGCCGCTGGACTGGATGTATGTGGGGCTGATCGCGGCCGACGCCCAGGCGGTGGGGAGCCAGACGGGCTTCAACACCGCCTTTCACGACGAGGACTACTTCTTCGCCGGGATGGAGGTGGGCTTCCTGCCCGTCTGGCAGACGGGCCGGGGGGCGTTGCCGGGCGGGTACCGCTTCGGCCTGTGGTATGACCCGCAGCCCAAGGCGGTGTTCTTCAACGACCTGGGCGGGCGGCGGCGGACGGTGCCCATGAAGCGCGACGACGTGGGGTTCTTTTTCAACATGGACCAGATGCTGTGGAAGGAGAAACCCGGCGACGCGGCCGACAGCCAGGGGCTGGGCATGTTCTGCCGCTACGGCTTCGCCCACGAGGACGCCAACCCCATCGAGCACTTCTGGAGCGTCGGCGCCCAGTACCAGGGACTGATCCCCACGCGCGACGCCGACGTGCTGGGCTTCGGCTTCGCCCAGGGGATTCTCAGTGACCGGCTGCGGGAGCTGCAGGGGGGCGACCGCGAGAGCGTCTACGAGCTGTACTACAACGCCGCGGTGTTGCCCTGGCTGACGATTTCCCCGGATTTCCAATACATCGTCAACCCGGGTGCCGACGACGGCCGAAACTCCTTTGTGGCCGGCGTGCGGCTGCAGATGTCGTTCTGACGGCCCGAACCGGCGGCCGGCCCGCTCCGGTCCCGCTCAGCCTGTTGATTCGAAAGGAAGCCCGTCATGCCCAAGCTTCGCCGAGTTGTCTTGATCGTTCTGGTCGCCGCCCTGCTGCCGCTGTGCATGGGTACCTCCTGCAACACCGACATCCGCGACGCCGCCTACGCCGGGGTCCTGGACTACGTCACCGGCACGGCGTCGAGCGGCATGAACAGCCTGATGCCCGTCTCTGAGGCGCTGGCCAACCTCTTCGCCGGACCGACGGGAGCCCAGGACCAATAACACGGCGTCCGATAACCCGCGGCCGGGCCGCAGACCCCTCCGGGTGACCGCCCGGCCGATCCCCGGGACCCGCTTCGTTGTCAGGGCGCCCTCTGTTAGAATGGAAGCGGTCTGTGAGCCGGGGGTCATCTCTGCTGAGCCAGGAAGGCGACGTCACCCAGCCTGTCGTATCGCGCCCGGTGGCGCCGCCCGTGGAGACAGGAGGAACAACCATGAGAACCGCAGCGACCTTCTGCTGCCTCGTTGCCCTGCTGGCGGTTTCGATCGTTCCGGGGTGCGCCTCGTCCGGGGCCACCGCGGCCCAGGCCGAGGTCGGCGGGGACATCCAGATGACCCGCATCACGGAGCTCTACGAGCGAACCACCGCCCCCCCGCAGGTCCACCGCTTCCGCAGACCGCTGCGCGATGATCGGGACCGGGCCCTGCGGGCGTTGGCGGCGGAGTGTGACCGGCTGGTGGCCGGTCTTCGCACCGAGGGCGTGACCGCCGAAGCGCTGACCGGCCCGCCGGGCGAGCAGTCGGACACCAGCGCCGACACGGCCCCCCTGGAAACCGCCCTGGCGAACCTGGCCACGGCGGCGCGGGCCGACGACACCCGGGCGATGAGATCGGCTCACGCGGCCGCCCGGACCGCCTACGCCGATCTTCCCGCCCAGCAGGATCAGCCGCCCCGATAGCAGGCCGCCCGGCCATCTGCTCGAAGGCTCGACACACAGGACGGCCCGCCAGCTCCGCAAACGGATCGGCGGGCCGTCTCTCCGCGCGGCCAGCTCCGAGAAGACTCCGGTCGACCGATGTTCAGCAAACGGATTATCGGGGCCACATCAATGTCGACCGGATGCCGGCCGGTGGCGCTGCCTTCCGGTTGATTCGATGGTCGGGGCTGCCTAGCATCCCGTGAGACTTGAAGCGACACACTGCAAACCCTGGATGCACGGGAGGAGAGGAAATGAAGCGGGTTCTCATGACGTCGTTGGCCGTCGCCCTGCTGGTCGGGGCCGTGTCGGTCACATCGGGCTGTTCCGGTTCGAAGGGTCGTTACTTCAGCACCACCAGAGAAAACGAACCGCACGCCTTCCGCAACCGGATTCACAACCCGGCCGATTACCGCTACGCGTCCGCCAACCACCAGTGACATCCCGCCGGAAGGCAGGGCCGTCTCGCGCCGGAGCCGCCAGCGCTCCGGCCCCTGCGGCACAACGCTCGACCGCGCCCGAGGATGCTGCGCCCACGACCGCCGGCATACCCGGACACACCCCCGGTCCCGCGAGCCGCCGCGCCCGGCCTAGTCGTGCAGCAGGGCCATGACCTCGGCCCGGGTCCGCGGGTCGCTGCGGCAGCGGCCGCGCACGGCGGAGGTGACCATCAGGCTGCCGGCCTTCTTGATGCCCCGGCAGGTCATGCAGGTGTGCGTGGCGGTCATGACCACGGCCACGCCCTTGGGGTCGAGGGTGTCATTGATCACGTCGGCGATCTGACTGGTCAGCCGCTCCTGGACCTGCGGCCGGTGGGCGTAGCCGTCCACCACCCGGGCCAGCTTGGAGATGCCCACCACCTGGCCGGCCGGCAGGTAGGCCACGCTGGCCTTGCCCTCGAAGGGCATCAGGTGGTGCTCGCACATCGAGTTGAAGGGGATATCCTTGAGCACCACCAGCTCGTCGTAGGTCTCGGTGAAGCGGGCCCCGAGCAGTTCGGCGGGGTCGGAGTGCAGGCCGCTGAACAGCTCCTCGTACATGCGGGCCACGCGCCGGGGCGTTTCCTTCAACCCCTCGCGATCGGGGTCCTCCCCCACGGCCAGCAGAATCTCGCGGACGGCGGCAGCGGCTCTCTCCAGGTCCATGGCTTACATCCTTGGCAAACGGTTATCACCCCCCGCGAGGCCCCGCCCGCCGGGGGGATTCCTCCACCAGCGGCCCACCCACCGGCTCCCCGCACAACAGCCACAGCTTGCCAGGATCACCAGGGGGCGTCAACGCGGGGCGAGAAAGGGACCGGTTCCACGAGGCCTGGCGACAATCCCGGCCGAGCAACGCGGCGGGGCCGAGCCGAGCGCCACCCGCGGCCGTACGCCCCGCTCGCCGGCCGGATCGGCGATATCTTAGAGTTACCAGCAGCGAGGGGCGCCGACCCCCGGTACCACCGCGTCCGAGGTCGCAGATCTCATGCTGCTGATTCCCACCCAAGCGCTCAAGGCCGGCATGACGCTGGCCCAGCCGATTCTGCATCCCCTCTGTGAAACCTGCGTCCTGCTCAACGAGGGCGTCCGGCTGGAGGGGCAGTACATCGACCGGCTCGTCGAGTTCGGCGTGGATCACGTGTGGATCGACTTCCCCGGGCTCGAAGAAGTGGACAGCGCCGTCGACCGGAACATCTCCGCCGATCACCTCCGGCTCTACCAGGTGATCAACAGCTCGATCGATCGCCTGGAGCGGCGGGTGGCGGTGCGGATCAACCTGCACCAGTACCGCAAAGCCGTCCGCTGCATGCTGACCAACATCGTCGAAAGCCCCGCCCACGACGTCATCACCCACCAGCTCGCCTCCTGCGGGTCGGTCCTGGCCGGGCACCTGGCCAACACCTGCTATCTCTCGCTGCTGGTCGGAGCCCACCTGACCGGCTACCTCCAGCGACAACGCAGCAGCCTGCCGCCGCACGTGGCGGAGAACACCAGCGAGCTGGGCGTGGGCGCCCTGCTGCACGACGTGGGCAAACTCCAGATGCCCGACGAACTCCAGGACAAGTGCGTGCTCGACCCCGAGTCGCAGTGGCGCGAATACCGGTACCATGTGCGGGCCGGATACGAGCACGCCTACGACCACATCTCGGTGGTGGCCGCCAACATCATCCTGAACCATCACCAGCGCTTCGACGGCTCCGGCTTCCCGCACCGCGAATCGCGGCATCCGGCCCGTCCCTCGGCTCCCCTGGCCGGGCGGCAGATTCACATCTTCGCCCGCATCGTGGCCGTGGTGGACGCCTTCGACCACCTGATCTGCCCGGGCGGGCGGGTGGTGCCCACCATCATGGCCATCCACCACCTGAGGGACCGGCGGTTCGCCGGCTGGTTCGATCCGGTGGTGGTCGAGACCCTGCTGCGGCTGGTTCCGCCGTTCCAGATCGGGTCGGTGGTGACCCTCTCCACCGGTTGCCAGGCCGTGGTCATCGGGAACCATCCCGAGGCGCCCTGTCGCCCGCTGGTACGCCTGCTGGACGGGAGGGTGGACGATTCCACGGTGCGCCCGGGGCGCCGCGACCGGGACCTGCGCATGTGTCGGGATGTCGGCATCGCGGCGGTCAACGGCGTGGACGTCCGCGATTACATCTTCACCGGTGAGCTGGAGCCGGTGTGACCCGGCCGGTGATCCGGGCGTCGGTCACCCGGCCTGCCCGGAGCCGAACAGAACGCCGATAACCTCCCCCCACCGCGAATCCCGACAGCCCGGTTTGCCCGCCCCGCGGGCGTATTCTACGTTCCCTGTTGTGGGCAGCGCCCGCCGCGGGCCGACGGGGGAGACGCACGGCGGCGGCGGGCCAGGGGGTGTCAGCTTCCATGGAACCCGTTCTTGTCCGACATTTCAGCGTGTCGCTGGCGGACCTGCCGTCCGCCCTCGACGGTCTGCGGATCATACACCTGACCGATCTGCATGCTCGCCGCTGGGACCGCGTGCTGGCGGGCGCCCAGCAGGTCATCATGGGGCTGGAGTACGACCTGCTGGCGGTGACCGGTGACATCGGGCACCGGCCCGACCGCTGGCAGGATACGGCGGGCCTGGTGCGGCGCTTCTTCGCGCCGCTGCACAGCCGGCACGGCAACTTCGCCGTGCTGGGCAACCACGACAGCCCCAGCCTGGCGTCGGCCGAGGATCTCAACCTGACCTTCCTGCGGGACCAGGGTGTGGGGGTGCACCACAACGGCGGCGACCTGTGGCTGGCCGGGGTGGAACAGACCGAGGAAAGCCCGGGAAGCGTCTCGGCTGCCCTGGCCGGCAGGGTGGAGGGTACCGCGGCCGTGCTGCTGGCCCACTACCCCTCCACGGTATACGAGGCGGCGCGGGACCACGTCGAGCTGGTACTCGCCGGGCACACCCACGGGGGGCAGATCCGATTCCCCCTCCTGGGATGCGTCTGGGCCAACGACCGCATTCCGCGGAGCATGGCTCAGGGGCTGCACGGCGTAGACGGAACCAGGCTGCACGTCAGCGCCGGCATCGGCCTGTCCGGATTCCTGCCGGCACGCTTCCGGTGCCCGCCGGAGCTGGCCCTGCTGACGCTCCGCGCCCCGACGCCGACCGTGTCGCTCGACGAGGAGCGCCTGGAGCAGCCGGCCGAGGAGATCGAGGTCCAGAAACGTCCTGTGGCGGTTTGACCGGAGGTGCCCAGGACCTATACTAGGTTAGCGTGGTAGGATGGGGCGCTGGCCAAGCCGAAAGGTGCATCGCCATCATATTTCTCCATTTGCCGGCGTCGCCTCCCGTGACCCACTCCTGATAGATCGCTGACAGAGCCGTATTGGAGTCTGGGAGAAGCCCGGCCGAAGGGACAGGACCCACAGCTACAGAAAAAAGGGAGTGTCTGCCCGACACCGGGCCGCCGCTTGCGCCGGCCCGGGGCCTGACGGCCCGCAGCGCGCCTCGCGGCCTGCGTACCGGCGCTCGTGCGCCGGGCAGACGAGTCCTGCGTCTCGACTCCCCCGGGGGGTGAGGCCGCGGCAGGCGGCCGGGGGGCGAGCGCCAGCCGTGGGGTCTCTCCGCAAGTGGGGTGGCATGAGCATCGATCTGCCGAATTACCGCATCCTCGGGAAGCTGGGTACCGGCGCCAACAGCACGCTCCTGCTCGCCCAGAGCATGCGCACGGGAGCCCGATACGCCGTCAAGGTGGTCAAGGTGCACGAGCCCGAGGACGCCAAGTTCCTCGAGCAGCTCCGGGACGAGCACACCGCGGCGAGTGCCCTGGATCACCCCGTGCTCCGCAAGACCTACGAAATCCGCTACGTCCGCCGGCGCCTGCGGATCAAGGCGGCCTACCTGTTCATGGAGTACGTCGAGGGGATCTCCCTGAAAGATCCGAAGTACTCCGGCTCCCTGCCGGTGCTGCTGGGTCACTTCCGGATCGTGGCCGAGGGCCTGCTGGCCATGCATCGGGCGGGCTACGTGCATGCGGACCTCAAGCCGGGGAACATCCTGATCACCCCGGACGGCCGGGTGAAGCTCATCGACCTGGGGCAGGCCTGCAGGATCAACACCGCCAAGCCGCGGGTGCAGGGCACCATCGACTACATCGCCCCGGAGCAGGTCTCGCTGGGCCGGCTGGATGCCCGAACCGACGTGTTCGGACTGGGGGCCACGCTCTTCAAGGTGCTGACCGGGCAGGCCATCCCCACCGACATGAACCAGAACGTTCATCTGCACACCCTGGATCTGCTGGGGCGGCGGGCGACCGAGCCGAGCAGTTCGCTGGGCACGGAGCTGGCCAAACCCATCGAGCTGTTCATCGAGGACTGCTGCCAGAAGGAGCCGGCCAAGCGGCTCCGCGACATGAAGGAAGTCATGGACCGCCTGGAGATGGCCCGCATGATCCTGGTCAAGCGCCAGATTCTCACCAACGGGCGGATGCCTCCCGCCCGCCAGCCCGCCAGGAGGGAGCACTCCTGACCGCCGGCCGCTCGCTTGACGGTGTCGGCCCGCCCCCGTACGGTTGAGCCCGCTGTGGAATGAGGTGCGCGGCTCGGGGCCGGCGAAACCCATAGGTCTGCGATGGCTGCATCCCCCGATCGGCAGGTGTCCGCCACCGGGCGCCGCGGGCCTGGACCTGGGGCCGCCGGGCTCTGCGCCGTCCTGGCTCTGCTCTGCTACGCCAACACGCTGGGCAACGAGTTCTGTTACGACGACCTGCCCATCGTGGTGAACAACCCCCTGGTCACCGAGCCGGGGAACTGGGGGGCGATCTGGTCGACGGACTACTGGCGGGGCGCCGCCGACCGGAGCCCGCACCGGGATCTGCTCTACCGTCCGCTGACCCTGGCGACCTACCGGTTGAATCACGCCCTGCACGGCTTGCGGCCGGCGGGCTATCACGCCGTCAACATCGTTCTGCATGCCCTGGTAACCATAATGGTCTTCCGCGTCTGCCGGCGGTTCGGCGGCTCGCCAACGGCGGCCACCGCCGGCGGAGTGCTGTTCGCCGTGCTGCCCATCCATACCGAGGCGGTCGCGGCCGTGGTGGGGCGAGCCGACCTGCTGGCCGCCCTGTTCACCCTGCTGGCCGTCGACCTGCTGGCCGGCGGTGGCGGCGTGCCGCGGGCCCTGGGCGGCGGGCTGTGCGTGCTGGCGGCGCTGTGTGCCAAGGAGAGCGCTCTGGCAACTCCGCTGCTCGTGCTCCTGCTGACGCTCCGGCCGGCCGCCGCGGCGGCCCCCCCGGGCAAACACCGCCTGCGCCCACCCACACGCGATGGGTTGCTCGGCTTCGCCGCGGTGGCGGTCGCGGTGGGTGCCTACCTCGCCCTGCGGTACGTCGCTCTCGGCGGGCAGCTCCACCAGCCGGCCGCCCTGACCCGCTCCGTGAACGTCCTGGTTGACGCCGACGGGTTTCAGCGGATCCTCGGTGGGCTCCAGCTCTGGGGGCTGTACTGGGCCAAGACGCTGTGGCCGGCCGTGCTCTGCGTGGACTACTCGGTCAACAGCCTGACCCTGGCTCACGGCCCCGGGCACCCCCATGTTCTCCTCGGGCTGGCGGTGCTGATCGTGCTGGCCGGCTGGTCGGTGTGGACCTGGCGGCGCGGCGATCGCCGCCCGGCGCTGCTCTGCGCCGCCCTGCTGCTGTGCTACCTGCCCGTCTCGAACACGATCGTGCTGATCAAGACCTCCTTCGCCGAGCGGGTCTGGTACCTGCCGTCGGTGTGGGTGGCCATGCTGCTCGGCGGGCTGGTCGCCCGCGCCGGGGCGGGCGGAGCCCGGGCCGCGGGCAGGCCGTCGCACCGGGTCCGGCGCCTGCTGACCACCACGGCGCTGGGCATGGTGACGGTGACCGCACTGGCCCGCTGCTGGCTGCGTAACGCCGAGTGGCACGACAACGGCACACTGTTCGCGGCGGCCTGGCGCGACCATCCCGATGCCATACAAGTGTCGCTCTGGTACGGGGACTGGCTGGCTCGGCGGGGCGACTACACACGGGGTGTCGAGCTGATGCAGCAGGCCCTGGCGATCGACCTGGGCTTCACCGATGCACATCGCCGCCTGGGTACGGCCTACCTCCGGGCCGGTGAGCTGGACAACGCCCTCGAGCACCTCCAGGCCGCCGACCTGCAGGCGCCCGGCCATCCGCCCACCCGCCGGGCCCTGGACGAAGTCCGCCGGCGGCTCGCCGCCCGCGGTAGTGACGTGGTGCAGGCGGCCCGCCGGGCGGCCGCCGAGAACGCCGCCGACCTGGACGCCCTCCTTCGGCTGGCGGACAAGCTGGCCGCCGTCGGTGCCCTCGACGAGGCCGCACAGCGTCTCGCCGATGCCGAGCCGCGCTTCGCGGACCGGCCCGCGTTCCAGCACCGTTACGCGGTGGCCCTGGTCATGGCCGGGCGGCGCGATGCCGCGGTGGAGCGATACCGGGCGGCACTGGCTCTCGACCCGGACGACCCCACCCTGCTGGTGGAGCTGGCCATGCTGCTGCTCGACCGGCGGGGCCCCGGCGACCTGGACCAGGCCCGGCGGCTGGCCGAACGGGCGTCTGCCACCGCCCCGCAGGGCGTCGAGGTGCGCATGTGCCGCGCCGAGCTGCTCATCCTGGAGGGCCGCCGAAGGGAGGCCGCGGCGCTTTACCGGGCCCTCCAGCAGGACCTGCCCGAGGGCGGCGCAGTCTGGCAGCACTGCCGGGCCCGGCTCGAGTGGCTCGAACGCTGAGCGACGCGTTTGCCGGCGTCTTTTCCCGTCGGTTGTGGGTTTCCCCAGCGGTTTCGCGTTTCCAGGAGAGAGGTCGCCTTTTTCCGCAGGGATGCGGAGCGGCCGTGCGTTCAACAGGCGGTTGCAAAGCGAACGAGACTCAACCCTGATGCAAAGGAGAAGAACCATGATCCGCAGATCGCTTGCTGTTGTCGCCCTGCTCGCGGCCGCCACCGCGGCCTACGCCCAGGGCCCCCGGGGCATGGGTGCCGCCCGAATCGAGATGGACGAACTCCGGGTGATCGGCATGATCGCCTCGGTCGACGCCGAGGCGGGGGAGTTCAGCGTGGCCGGGCTGCCGGTCCGCATCACCGAGGACACCGTGCTGCGTTCGGCGGGCGAGGAGATCACCCTGGCCGAACTCGAGGCTGAGGTCGTCGTGGGCGTGGTCGGCAAGATGGCCGACGGCGTGCTGGTGGCCCAACGCGTAGGGGTGAAGAAGCCGGGGGAGGGCTTCCGTAAAGGGCAGGGCCGCGGCTTCCGACAGGGCGGCGGCAAGGGTATGCGGGGGCGCCACGGAGGCCACGGCCGCGGCATGAAAGGCGCCCTGGGCAAGGCGGCCAGGGAGTGGCGGCAGTGTGACCTGCACGTCCGCGGCGAGATTACCGCCCTGGACACCCAGGCCCAGACCATCACGGTGAACGACACCGTCCTGACCATCGGCGAATCCACGAAGGTGCACATCGGGCGACAGGCCGGCAGCTTCGCCGATCTGGCCATCGGCCAGCAGGTCCGGGCCGGGGCCAACAGCGAGGACGGAACGATGGTGGCCGTGCGGATCGGCGTTCGTCCGGAAACCCCCGAAGCCGACTGAGGGCGGACGGCCAACTCACCAAACCGCTCGCGTCGGCGTCCGCTATTCGGGCGCCGACGCCCGTGCGCAGGACCATGCATCGCGACGCAGCGGCCCAACAGGTAGGATGGATGCCGGCAGGGAGTCTCCCGCCGCGGGGAGAAACCACCCTGCACCGGGGGAGTCGTCGTTTGAGCGACCCAGCCACCAGTGACGAGACCCTGATGTCGGCGGTGGCTGCCGGTGACCACAACGCCCTGGGACACCTGGTCCGGCGGCACCAGGATCGTGCCCTGCGACTGGCTCGGCGGGTCACCGGTGATCCGGAACTGGCCGAAGACATTGCCCAGGAGGCCTTTCTCCGCGTCCATCGAGCGGCGAAGCGTTATCGGCCCTCGGCACGGTTCACCACCTGGCTGCACCGCATCGTGGTCAATCTCTGCTGGGATCACCGCCGCCGCTGGCGTCCGGTCGGCGAGGCACCGGCGGATGAGGTGGACCGGCATTCGCCGGGGCCGGACGGGCACCTGGCCGGCGAGGAAGTCCGGGCGGCCGTGCGGCGGGCGGTCCACGCCCTCCCGCCGCGGCAGCGCCTGGCGGTCATCCTGCACCGCTTCGAGGGCCGGAGAATGGCCGAGGTGGCCAGCATGACCGGCTGGTCCGAGTCCGCCGTGGAATCCTGCCTGGTGCGTGCCTATCGCCAGTTGCGCCGGGACCTGGCGGGCGTGGGGGAAGCGATGGCGTCGAAATCGACCGCCGGGTGACCGCGGCCGATGCGTTCAACAGGTGGAGTTGAAGTCATGGCCTGTCCAAGCGAGAAGGACCTGGTCCGGCTGGTGAGCGGGGAACTCGATCCCGCGGTCACCGCGGAGGTTCGCCGCCACCTGGAGGGCTGCTCGCGGTGCGCGGCGGCGGTGCAGGAGCTGGAGGCCACCTGGACCGCGCTGGGGCACGGGGACGACCGGGGGGGTGCCTCACCGGATCTGTGGCCTGCCGTCCGGGCGGCGTTGGAGGGGGAGGCGGGCGCGGATAGCGGCTGGGTGCCGCAATCGCATTCAGCCCTGCTGCGGGCCGCGGCCAGCATCGTCCTGGCGGCGGGGCTGGGCTGGATGACCGGAGTCATGGTCGGCCCGCCGTCACCAACCCGCCTGCCCGCACCCTCGAACGGTGAGGTGACCTTCGAGGACGTCGTCGAGCCACTGGGTCTCGACGAGTTCGCCTCGGGCTCGGCCACGGGCTTGCATGATGTGCTGGCCCTGTCCGAGTCGACGGCTACGGAGGACGTGCCATGATCCGCAAGTCCACCATCTCGATCCTGCTGCTGGCGGGCGGCGCGTTCCTGGGCGGCCTGCTGGGCTCGCTGAAGGCCCGAGCCGTCGACCAGCAGGACAGGCCGGAGCCGGCCGTCCCGAAGCCGGCCTGCGATCCGGTCGCCGGCATGCTCGGCCTGGACGAGTCGCGGCGGGCCCGTATCAAGGCCGCCGATCCGGACTTCCGGCAGGACCTGGCCGACCTGCGCCAGGACCTGGGTCAACGCCGCCAGGCGCTGACCGATCTGCTGGAAAACGCGGAGTCGAGCGACGATGCGATCCGGGGCGCGGTCGAGGACATCATCGCGGCGCACAACGCCCTCGAGCGGCGAGTAGCCGAGCACCTGCTGAGCATCCGGCATGAGCTGACGCCGGCCCAGCAGAAGAAGCTGTTCAGCCGCCTGGCCGAGGGTGTGCGGAAGATGCACGGGCGCAAGTGGGGCCGGGGACGCGGCGGCCGGGACGGGATGGAACGGGGCGGCCGCTGGGAGCGAGGCGGCCGGGAGGGCCGCAGCGAGCGCGGCTGGCATCGCGGTCACCGGCGCGGTGGTCCCGAGGACGGGCCTTCGCCCGCCGGCCGGCAGGAGCCTGAATCATAATCGCCCGACTCACCGCGTACACGCCCTCACCGGTCAGCGCACACCCCATCGCGGGGTGCCTGGAGTTCAGAACATGAATGAACTCAAACACCGCGGTTTCACCCTGATCGAGCTGCTGGTGGCGATCTCGATCCTCGCCCTGCTGGTGGGAATCCTCCTGCCCAACCTGAAGCGGGCCCGCGAGGCAGCCCAGCGGGCGGCCTGCGGAGCCAATCTGCGGCAGTTGGGCATCGCCATGCGGCTCTATCTCGACGACAGCAACGACTTCCTTCCCGCGGCCCTGCCCTACGGCGGCCTGCCGGACTGGGAGGAGGGCGACCCCTTCGACCTGCCGGACATCGCCACCGTGCTGAAGCCCTACCTCGAACGGGAGGTCGGCTACCAGGACGGGGTGTTCCGCTGCCCCGGCGATCTGCCGGGCAAGACCCAGCGCCAGGGCAAGCTGGCCGGCAAGACCTACTACCAGACGGACGGGACCAGTTATGCCTACAACTTCCGGCTGAGCGGGCGCAAGCTGTACGATCTGGTCCGCAACGAGCGGGTCAAGAGACACTTCGGAGGGGTGGTCGCCGAGGAGGAGATCTGGATCCTCCGCGACATGGTCGCCTTCCACGGCAAACCGGGCACACCGGGAGCCGCGAATTACCTGTACATCGACGGGCACGTCTCGGACCTCGCCCGCTGAAGCGGCACCTCGTTCAACCGGCAGGAGCATCAACATGGCTGAGCGGACAGGCAACCGGGGCCGGCTGTTGGGCATCGCCGGGGGCACCGTCGTCGTGGTCGTCGTCGCCCTGTGGGCGGGCAACCGCTGGTGGTTCGGGGACCAGGCCCGCGGCGGCGAGGAAGACTCGCTCGTCGAGCGTGCCGGGAACATGTCGTTCGAGGAGCGGCGGGAGCTGATGCGCTCCGAGGAACTGACCGACGAGCAGCGCCGCGAGCTGTGGCAGGCCGCCCGCCGGGAACGAAGGGCGGAAATGGACCAGCGCGTCGACGAGTACTTCGAAGCCTCCGCGGAGCAGCGGGTGGCCGTCCTCGACCGGCACATCGACGAGATGCGCAAGCGCATGGAGGAATGGCGGGAGCGACGCCGCGAGCGACGGGGCGACGACGAGGAGCGGCGCGGCCCGCCGCGCGGCCCGGACCGCCAGCGCAGCCGCGAGGAAAGCAAGCAGCGCCTGGAAGGCGGCGATCCCGACCAGCAGAAGAAGATGATGCTCTATTGGACGAAGATGCGGCAGCGGATGCAGGCCCGCGGCCTGGAGATGCCGCGGGGTGGCCGGGGCCCCGGCGGCGGGCGCGGCGGGCCGGGCCGCGGCGGACCTGGCCGCGGCGGCGGCGGCGGCGGTGGTGGCGGACGCGGCGGAGGGCGAGGCGCCTGACGCTCCCCTTACAGCCCCCCGAAACGCTCGGCGTAGGTCTTCGGACTGCCCCAGTCCGTCCGCAGGATGGAGTACCCGAAGGCATCCCCGTACCGCCCGCCGGTGTACCACACGCCGCGGAGCACGCCCTCCCGCGTCATCCCCGCGTTCTCCAGCACCCGTTGCGAGGCCATGTTGTCGACGCGGCAGTGGGCCTGCACGCGGTGCACGGTGTGGGCGCTGAACAGGCGGTTGACCAGCAGGCGAGCGGCCTGGGTCGCGTGGCCCTGGCGGCGGTGGTCGGGGTGCACGCTGTAGCCGATCTCGAAGCAGTGCAGCGCCGGCGAACGGTTGGGCACGAAGAAACCGATCTCGCCGACGGCGGTTTCCTGGGCGGTGCCCAGGGTGTCGGCCAGCACGATCAGGAAATCGCCCCGCCTGCGGTAGTCGAGCTTGTGGGCGACCTGTTCCTCCAGTTCCTGGGCCCGCGTGGGCCACAGGCCCGCCGAGGCATCCCGAAACTCGGGATCGTTCCGCCACCGCGTGAGCAGGGGAACGTCCCGCTTCTCCCACGGGCGCAGAGCTACCGTCCTACCGCGGAGCATGCCGGCAGTCTGCCCCGCCCCCCAGCGACCGTCAAGCGACGTTCCCGGCCGATCGCTTGACACCTCGGCGCCGGATTCCTGTAATCGCCGCATGAATCCACACCACGGGGCCAGGCGGGTCAGCGTCGTGCTGACCTGCCACGATCACCTGCCCTACGACCTGTCGTCCTTCCAGGCGAGCCTGGTGAGCGTTCTGGAACAGGAAGGCGTGCCGGTCGAAGCGGTCGTGGTTGACGCCCGCGGCTCCGGCGCCCCGCCGGACTTCCTGCCGGCGGCGTATGCCGCCGATGGCCGGGTGATCCATCTTCCCGGTGATCATCCCGATCGGGCAGCCCGCCACAGCGCGGCCCTGCGGCACGCCAACGGCGACTGGATCCTGCTGATCGACAACGAGCCGGCCAACGTGGTGCTGCGTCGCTGGGCCGTGAGGGCGATGCTCATGGCGGCCCGCCGCCGACGGCGCGCCGGCCTGGTATACGCCGACTACTGCCGGGTGGACGGAGAGGCCCGCCGGGCCGTGCATCTGCTCGACCACCATCCGGGTCGATTGCGGGAGACCTTCGACACCGGCCCGGTACTCCTGCTCCCCGTCCGGGCCCTGCGGGAGGCCGGCGGCGTCAACCCGCGGTTCAAGATCGCCGACCTGTACGACCTGCGTCTGCGGATTGCCGAGCGGTATGACCTGGTCCACCTGGGCGCCGGCAGGGACGGCGAGCTGTACGAGGTCCACGCGCCGGCGGCGGGCCACGACGTCTTCGATTACCTGCTGGCCGACCGCGCCGCCCAGGCCGAGTTCGAGCAGGCCCTCACCGGCCACCTCCAGCGCACCGGCGCCTGGCTGGACCCCGACCTGCCCCTGCGGCGGGTCACCTACACCCCGACACAGGAGGAGCGTTTCCGGCAGTGCCGGGCCAGCGTGGTGATTCCGGTGAATCGCCGGCCCGAGTTCATCGGCACCGCGATCGAAAGCGCCCTGGCGCAGACCGTGCCCGAGATTGAGGTCATCGTCGTGGTCAACGGCGGTGAAGCCGACCCCACGACGGAGGCGGTGCAGGCGTACCTGCCCGGCGGCTCGCGGCACGATCCGGCGGCTCCGCCGGTCCGGCTCCTGGTGCTGGACGTGAACAACATCGGCCTGTGCCTGAACGCGGGCATCGAAGCGGCCCGGGGGAAGTACTACGTGCAGCTCGATTCGGACGATCGGCTGAAGCCCGACGCGGTGGAGCGCCTGCTGGCAGTGCTGGATTCCGATCCGGGCACCGGCATGGTCATCGGCTCCTACGAGGTCTGGGAGCTGGACCCGGCCACCGGACGAGCCTCTCGCCGGGCGGACCTGCCCGTCGTCCGCCACGAGGAGTGGACGCCGGACAACGGCCGGAACAACCTCCTGCGGACCAACGGGGCCGGCGCCCCGCGGGCCGCCCACATCAAGGTCATCCGGGAGGTGGGAGGCTTCGGCCTCAACGACGACCCGCACTGCCGCAACTACGGCGAGGACTACGACCTGGTCCTGCGGATCTCGGAGCGTTACCGCATCGGCCGGGTCACCGAGCCCGTCTACGATGTCGTCCGTCACTCCGGCGGCACCGACCACACCATCGATCAGGCCACCATCGACCGCAACGACAACGCCAAGGATCACCTGCGCCGCCAGGCCCTCCGCCGCCGCCAGGCCCTCAACCGCCGCCAGGCCCGCCGGCGGGCGCTGAGCCGCACAGCTCAGAGCACCGGGCGCAAGCCCGGTGACAGGTCGACGCAATGACGCCGGTTAGGAACAAGCGTGTGCCGTGACCCCTGTCCGCAGGCTCGTCCCCGGGCGCCGGGACGGCTCTGACCGGGTGGACCGCCCCGCGTCCGCATCGGGCGCGGTCGCGGCGTTCGTGTTCCGAGCGCGTCAGGCGTTGCAGGCGTCGTCGACCTGCTGTTCGAAGTCCGCGACGTAGACCTCGGCGAACTCGGTCAGCGACGCGTAGAGCAGCACCGGCTGGCCCACGTACCCCAGCATGATCAGGTCGAGAGAGGTCTCGTCGGTCGCGACCCCGGCCTGGCCCTCGCAGGCGGCCAGGCGGTTCCGGGCGGTGGTCAGCCGGGCGATCAGTGCGGTGAGCTCGGCCGAGGCGTTCTCGAGGGTGGTCTGGCAGATCTCCTCGGCCCGGTCCTGCTCGGGCTGAACAAACGCCTCGACGAACTCCGGAAAGGTCATGGCCCCCTCGGGCTCGTTGGCGTAGCCCTGCTCCAGGGCCAGGAACAGCTCCTCCTCCTCGACCCGGGTATCGTCCTCCAGGCACTCGAACGCCCGGTTGCGGGCCGCGGTGAGGTCGGCCACGTCCGCGTCGACCCCGGGGTCGGTGCCGGGAGCGTACGCGGGCACGGGATCCGTGCCGTCGGCGGGTGTGTCCGTTCCCTCGCCCCCCCCACCGCCGGGCGCGGTGCAGCCCGCGAGCAGGAACAGGGCCGCGGCCGTCAGGGTCGTCATTCGCTTCATGGTGCACCTCCGTTGTTGTCCACGCGCCGCGGGCGCCTCGGGAGTGCCTCGTTTTGACACCACACCCCCGTCTCAGGCCTGCTCCGCCCCGCTACCCGGCGCAGACCTCGTCGGCCTCGCCCTCGGCTTCAGCGGCCAGGGCGGTGGCGAAGTCGACCAGGTCGGTGGCGGCCCGCCCGGCGCCGAAGAAGGCGGCCTTGACGTTGAGCAGCGCGTCGTCCAGCGTGGCCGTCGCCTCCTCGCCCCGGCAGCCGTCCGCCCGATCCTCGGCGTCCACGATCCGCTGCAGGGCGGCGTCCAGGTCCGCATCCTGTTCCAGCTCGGTGTCGCAGATCTGGTCCCGCTTGGACTGCTCCACGGGCACCAGCTCGTCCACCCACACCTCGAAAGCGGGAACGTCGTCGCCTGCCTCGGTCACATAGCCGCTCTTGAGGTCCTCGAGCACTTCCTCGTCGGTGAAGTCGACCGTGCCGCCGAAGCAGTCCACGGCCTCGTTGTCCGCCTGGGTGATGGCCGCCACGTCGGCATCCAGCTCCGGGTTGTCGCCAAGCTGGTACTCCGGCAGGGGATCTTCGACCGCCTCGCCATCACCACCACCGCCGCCGCCGGTGGCCGTCTGACAACCCCAGGGCAGCAGCGCCAGACCGAGAACCAGGTACAGACCCGCCCGCAGGTGTGACTCGTTCATGTCGTCCTCCGCAAGAAGAACCGCGCCAGTCCAGGAGTCCGATCTTTAGCCCGGACCGGGTGTCCCGTCAATGGACGCCGCCGGGGAGGACGCGGCGGTCAGCGGCCCGCGTCCGGACCGGCCGCCTGGCTCGCAGCGGCCGACCTCCGAGTCGGCCGTACTCCGGCGCCGGAACCGGCCGTCAGGTGCGGAAGCGGTCTCCCGGCAAAGAACGGAAGCGATTGGCGTGTCTACGAGCCCTCGATGGCCCCCGGCGGCTCGGCGGCCAGGACGTCGATCTCCAGCCGGCCGATCACGCCGATGATGCCGAAGGCCAGGTCGGCCAGGGACGATTCCGCCAGCGACGAGGTGAGCACCGCGATGTGCGTGGGGTTGCAGTCGCTCTCCCGCTGGGCGGCGTCGAAGTCGACCCACTGATCGCCCAGGCGGAACTGGGTCCACATGTGGAAGCCGAACACGTCGGCGCTGCCGGCGAACCAGGGCACGTAGACCAGGCCGATGACCACCCGCGAGGGGATCCTGTGCACCCGGCCCAGGGCGGCCAGCAGGACGGCGTGCTCGCTGCAGTCACCCTCCTTGTTCCGGCAGACCTCGCTGGCGCTGGCAAAGCCGACGCTGAGGCTCTTGTCCTGGATGATGTCGGTCACGTACCGGCGCAGGCGGTCGGCGATCTCGTAGGGCGCCGTCGCCTCGCCGGCGGCGTCCCGGGCCATGGCGATGACCTGCGGGTCGTCGCTGTTGATCCAGATGTTGGGCCTGAGGTACTCGGCCAGGTCACCGCCCGCCGCGGGCAGCCTGGCCTGACCCAGGGCTTCGTGGTCCAGGCGGCTGATCTCCAGAACCACCGAATCCTGCGTCCGCTTGCCGGGCTTCTGCATCCCGGTCGCCGGCAGTTCGGGCATACCGTCGCCGTCTCCGGTCACCCGCAGGAGCAGCCGCAGCCGCCGGGCGGCCTGGCGGTCGATGTGCTTGTCGGCCCGGACCAGGGTGTTGAGGAACAGCTCCGGGGCCTCGATCTCCTGGGTGGCGGTCTGCTTGTCCGTGCGGTAGGTCTCGATGGCCAGGCCCATCAGCTCCATCTGCGACTTGAGTGTTGTCCCGTCCTCGGTGACCCAGCTGGTCACGTCGATGGAGCCCATCGGGGAAGCCAGGGTGGTCACCACGCGGAGGGCCTCGACCTTCTTGCCATCCAGGAGCTCGATGGGCTCCCGCCGCTCGACGCGGATGATGGTCCTGACCGCCTTGTCGGTCTGCAGGGAGGGCACGTAGCTGTCCAGCTCGTACTCGGTGCCCGGCTCGAACCCGCGGCGGAGCTGCTCGGCGTACATCCCCCAGCCGGCCATCAGAGCCCCCCGGGGATAGGGCAGGCGCTGGGTCTGGGTGAGCCCGAACTGGGTCTTGGCGATTTCCACCTGCCCGTCGCGGACCCGCCCGCGGGTGACGATGGTGACGCTGGCCATCTGCATGGAGTTTTCGAACTCCAGGGGAACGCCCTGCACCGTCTCGGTGACCGACTCGATCATGCTCACCTCGATGGGGGCGCCCGCCCGCGACAGCGAGAAGGCGGAGATCACCCGGCTGGTCACCCGATCGCCCTCCCGGGCCATGGTGGTATGGACGTAGCCGGCCCGCTGGCCGCCCATGGTGGCCAGCATCCACTCGTCGGAGAACAGCCCCTGGGGCGGGTTCGAAGGGTCGATGTCACCCGCGGCGGCCCAGGGGGCCAGCAGCAGGAGCGTGGAGCAGATCGACAGCAGTCGTGGTGCGGGCATGCGGCGCCTCCATACGAACCGGTGACAGAATCGCAGGAGTGTAGGAGGACCGAGGCCCTTTGTCAGGGGGGTCACTTCCCCAACCAGCTTTTGACGGCGTGGGCGGTCGTGGCCCGGCCGGCCCGGGCCAGGGCGTCGAGCAGCGGGATGTTCTTGGGACACACTTTCACACAATTCTGGGCGTTGCCGCAGTCGGCGATGCCGCCGGGCTCCATCAACGCGGTCAGACGCCTGGTCGCGGTCATCCTCCCGACGGGGTGGCTGTTGAACAGCATGGCCTGGCCGACGGCCTGCGGGCCGACGAAGTCGCTCTTGTCGTTGAACTGCGGGCAGACCTCCACGCAGCAGCCGCAGGTCATGCACCGCGAGAAGGGGTAGGCCTCCTCCTGCTGCTCGGGCGGGATGGGCGCCGACGTCCGGCGGTCGCCGTAGTCGTCCACCTCGACCCAGGCATGCATCCGCTGGAGGGCCCGGAACATCCGCGAGCGGTCCACGAACAGGTCGCGGATGGTGGGGAACTTGCTCATGGGCTCCAGGGAGATGCCCTGGGGCCGGTCGGCCAACAGGTCGTCCACCAGGGCGCTGCAGGCCTGCCGCACCTGGCCGTTGATCAGCATGGTGCACGAGCCGCAGACCTCCTCCAGGCAGCAGGCGTCGTAGGCCACCGGCGTGGTGGGCCGGCCGTCGGCGGTCACCGGGCTGGCCGCGATGCGCTGCAGGAGCGTGGTCACGTTCATGCCCCGCTCGTAGGGCACCTCGAAGGATTCGTGCCGCGAGGGGGCGTCGGGGCGGTCCTGCCGGCGGATCTTGACGCGAACGGTCGTGGGCATGGTGTCGCTCCCTGTTCGATTCAGCTCCCCGCCGCCCCGGTGGGCTGCGGACGGCCGGCGATCGGCTCGCCGGCCCCGGCGGCCTGCTGCCGCTCCTGCTGCATCCGCCGCCAGGTCTCCTCGATCACCTCCGCCCCGACCAGGCCGTAGGTCCGCGGGCGGGGCGGGATCAGCGACAGGTCCACCGGCCGGTAGCTGATCTTCGGATCCGCCGGGGCGTACTCCGCCACGGTCGTCTTGAGCCAGGCGTCGTTGCGGGCCTGGAACGCCTCGCACCACCGCCGGGCCTGGCGCCGCAGCTCTCCGGCGTCGGTCGCGTCGGGCGCCGGGATGCGGAACTCCGGCTTGTCGTGGGCCCCGCGGCACTCGTCCCGCAGCAGGGCCCCCTTGGCGATCACCCGGGCCAGCAGGATCATGTCGCCCACCGCGTGGGCGTAGACCAGGTTCTGGTTGGTCCAGCTCCCCTGGTCGGCCAGGCCCACCCGACCATAGCGGTCCGCCAGCTCGTCGAGCTTGGCCAGCGTCTCGGTCAGCCGCTCGTTGTGCCGCACCACGGTGACGTTCCGCGTCATCACGTCGCCCAGTTCCTGGTGGATCTGGTAGGGGTTCTCGTTTCCCCCGCGGCTGATGAGGGCCTCGTGCTCGGCCCGCTGCCCGGCAACGTGCCGCTCGAAGAGCGTGCTCGGCTGATCGGCGGCGCCGCCGCCGGTCAGCCCCGCGATGTAGCTGCGGATGCACGGGCCGGTGAACAGCCCGGTGAAGATGCAGCTCAGCAGCGAGTTGGCCCCCAGGCGGTTGGCCCCGTGGTAGTGGTAGTCGGCCTCGCCGATGGCGAAAACACCCGGGAGGTTGGTCTGGTGGTTCCGCGGCGAGCCCGGGACCATCCCCCCGGTCCGCTCGTCCTTCTCGAAGTCGCACCACAGCCCGCCCATGGAATAGTGCACCGCCGGGAAGATCTTCATGGGAACGGTGCGGGGATCCACGCCCTGGAACTTCTCGTAGATCTCCAGGATGCCCTCCAGCTTGTGGTGCGTGGCCGCCGGCAGCTCGGTCACATCCAGGTAGACGCACAGCCGGCCCTTCTCCACGCTGAGACCCTGATCCACGCAGACGCTGAAGATCTCCCGCGTGGCGATATCCCGCGGCACCAGGTTGCCGTACCTGGGGTAGCGCTCCTCGAGGAAATAGTACCGCTCGGCGGCGGGGATCTTGCGGGGGTCGCGCGGGTCGCCGGGCCGGCGCGGCACCCACACCCGGCCGCCCTCGCCGCGGGCGCTCTCGCTCATCAGCCGCAGCTTGTCGGTGCCCGGGATGGCTGTGGGGTGCACCTGGATGAACTCGCCGTTGGCGTAGTGCACGCCGGCCCGGAAGGCCCGGGCGCTGGCCGAGCCGGTGCACACCGTCGACATGGTCGACCGGCCGTAGACCAGCCCGCAGCCGCCGGTGGCCAGCACCACCGCGTCGGCCGGCAGGGCCCGGATCTCCATGTCGATCAGGCTGCGCACGACCGCCCCGCGGCAGACGCCGTTGTCGTCCAGCACGGGCCCGAGGAAGTCGTGGTACTCCAGCTTCTCCACCCGGCCTTCGACCTCCCAGCGGCGAACCTGCTCGTCGAGCGAGTAGATGAGCTGCTGGCCGGTCGTGGCCCCCGCGAAGGCCGTCCGCCTGTAGAGCGTGCCACCGAAACGCCGCTGGTCGCGGTGCCCCTCGGTGGTGCGGTTGAAGGGCACGCCCATGCGGTCCAGCAGGTCGATGATTCGCGGGCCCCAGTCGCACATCTCCTTGATGGGCGGCTGGTCGGCCAGGAAGTCACCGCCGTAGACGGTGTCGTCGAGGTGCTTCCCTTCGCTGTCGCCCTCCTGGCGGGTCTGCTCGTTGACCGAGTTGATCCCGCCCTGGGCGCAGACGCTGTGCGAGCGTTTCACCGGCACCAAGCTGACGAGCTGCACGCGCGTGCCGGCCTCGGCCAGACGCATGGTGCAGGCCAGACCGGCCAGGCCCCCTCCGACGACCACCACCTTCTGCTCAGCCATTGTCCTGTCCGGCCCCGGGCAAACGGCCCGGGCGGAGACGCATGGCGCCCGCCGCCCCGGCGGTCTCTCCTGACGCCGACGTGAACCGGTGACAAAAGCGTGACACGCTGATCGTGGATCGACCGCCGGCCCGTTTCGGCGGTCCTGCCCCGGAATCGGCAGGGGATTATAGAACCGCCCGCAGGGGGGTCAACGCAGGGCGGCGTTCCGCCCGCGCCCGGGCCGGCCCGGGTCAGCCGGCGGCCTACACGCGGAACAGGTCCCGCACCCACTGCATGGTGGTCTGCCGGCCCAGGTCGGCGATGGCGTCGGTCAGGGGGATGTCCTTGGGACAGACCTTCACGCAGTTCTGGGCGTTGCCGCAGTCGGCGATGCCGCCGGGCTCCATCAGGGCGTGCAGGCGGTCGGCCCTGAAATACCCGCCGGTGGGATGGGCGTTGTGCAGGGCCACCTGGGCCAGCGGGGCCGGGCCCACGAACTCGGCGTCCTTGTGGAACTGCGGGCAGACCTCCATACAGCAGCCGCAGGTCATGCACCGCGAGAAGATGTACCGCACCGTCTGGTCGTGGGGCGAGATCAGCGGGGCGTGGCGGTGGATGTCCTGGGTGTGGTCCAGCTCCACCCAGGCCTTGACCCGCTGGAGGGCGTTGAACATCCGGCTGCGGTCCACCACCAGGTCGCGGACCAGCGGGAACTTGCTGAGCGGCTCGAGCACGATGGGCTGCTCCAGCTCCTCGATCAGGGCGGCGCAGGCCTGCCGGGGGGTGCCGTTGACGAGCATGGTGCAGGCCCCGCAGACCTCCTCCATGCAGTTGCTGTCCCAGGCCACGGGGGCCACCCGCTGCCCGGCCGCGTTGATGGGGTGCTCGCGGAGGTACATCAGCGCCGAGACCACGTTGTGGCCCGGGGCATAGGGCATGCGGAACTCCTCCCAGTAGGGAGCCGCCTCGGGCCCGCTCTGACGCCTGATCCGGAAGTGAATCTCCCTGGCCATATTGGTTCCCACCTTATCGAGCCGCGAACGGAACAAGTCCCGATGAAATCGGGAGTTCGCGCGGACATCATCACGCCGCGAACGCAACCCCGCACAGACATTCAACTGACCCGCGAACCTCAGTTCGCCCGGACACCGCATGGTCAGCCGCCGGTTTTGCCCCGGCGCTCCCTCCGCCCCCACGATCCCTTCGCAGGAACAGGAGCGCGGGGATGGACCCCGCGGCGCGCCCAGCCGCTCGCGAGCCACGAGCCTAGCGGTAATCCCGCGGCTTCTCCGGCGGGAGGATCGAGGCGTCGAACGGCTGGTATTCGATCTCCGGACCGTCCTCGGTGTGCGAGGCCACGGTCAGCTTCATCCATTTCTCGTTGTTGGCCTTCCAGCGGGCCTTGTACTCGTCGTACTCCGGGTCCCCCTCGAACTTGCCTTCCGGGATCCTCAGCTCGAACTCCGCCTTGTAGTGCGACCCGCGGCACTCGTCCCGCAGGCGGGCCCCCTTGGCGATGACCTCGGCCAGCACAATCATGTCCTGCACCTGCCGTGCCCAGGAGAGCGACTGGTTGCCCCAGTCTCCCGGGTCGTCGAGGCGGATACGTTTCGAGCGGGCCTTGAGGTCCTGGATGCCGGCCAGGGCCTGGTCCAGCCCCGCGTTGTCCCGCTCGACGAACACGTGCTCCTGCATGAGCTCGCCCAGTTCGTGGTGCAGGCTGAAGGGGTTCTCGGTGCCGCTCGAGCTGGTGATCTCCTGGTTGATGGCGTTCTGGCGGGTGCGCTCCTGCTCGAAGAGGCGTTCCTCCGTCGTGTCGGCGCCGTTCCGCAGCCCCTTGGCATAGGCCACCGCCGCGGCGCCGGCGATCTGCCCGCTGAACGAGGCGCTCAGCAGGGAGTTGGCCCCCAGGCGGTTGGCCCCGTGGTAACCGCTGTCACACTCGCCGCAGGCGAAAAGCCCCGGGATGGTCGTCTGGTGGTTCTTCGGCGACAGCCGGGCCATCCCCCCGGTCTGCTCGTCCTTCTCGTAGCCCACCAGGATGCCGCCCATCGAGTAGTGCGTGGCCGGGAAGATCCTCATCGGCCCGGTGTAGGGATCCTCGCCCGAGAAGCTCTGGTACATTTCCAGGATGCCGCCCAGCCGCGACTCGAGAAACTCGCGGGGATGGTGCGACAGGTCGAGGAAGACCACGTCCTGCCCCCCGACGCCCAGCCCCATGTGGCGGCAGACCCGGTAGATCGCCCGGGAAGCCACGTCGCGCGGCACGGTGTTGCCGTAGGCGGGGTACCACTCCTCGAGGAAGAAGAACCGCTCCGCCTCGGGAATCTCTCGGGGGTCACGCTGGTCGCCCGGATCGCGGGGCACCCAGATCCGCCCGCCCTCGCCGCGGCAGGCCTCGGACATCAGGCGGTTCTTGTCGTGGCCCTTCATGGCGGTGGGGTGGAACTGCACGAACTCGCCGTTGGCGAACCTGGCCCCCTGCTGGTAGACGCGGGCGGCGGCCGCCCCGGTGGAGTTGGTGGACATGGTCGACCGGCCGTAGATCAGGCCCAACCCGCCGGTGGCCATGATCACCGCGTCCGCCCGGAAGCTCTCCACCTTCATGTCCAGCAGGTTCAGGGCGGTGATGCCCCGGCACACCCCCTCCTCGTCCCGCACGATGGACAGAAACTCCCAGTGCTCGTGCTTGGTGACGTTGCCCCGGGATTCCTCCCGGCGGACCTGCTCGTCGGCGGCGTAGAGGAGCTGCTGGCCCGTGGTCGCCCCGGCGAAGGCGGTGCGGCGTTTCTTCACCCCGCCGAACAGCCGCTGGTCCATGATGCCCTCGGGGGTGCGGCTGAAGGTGACGCCCATCCGGTCGTAGGTGCGGATCAGGCCGGGGGCGTCCTCGCACAGCGTCTTGATGGGCGGCTGTTCCGACAGGTAGTCGCCGCCCTTGATGGTGTCGACGATGTGCTGCCAGACCGAGTCGTTCTGCCCCTTGATGTCCAGGACGGCGTTGATCCCCCCCTGGGCGCAGCAGGAGTGCGAGCGTTTCACGGGGAAGAGTGAGAAGAGATCCGCCTGGGCGCCCGACTCGGCGATGCGGAGGGCAGCCCACAGGCCACCCAGCCCGCCGCCGATTACAACGATGCGTTTCTTTGCCATCTGCCTGTCCCGGCTTCCATCGAGTTCGTGCTGCTAGGGTGCCTGCTCCGCGACGGCCACCGCCGACCCGCTGTCGTCCGCCACCGGAGGCTCGAAGGTGCGGAAGCCCCTCAGGGCGCCCAGCCCCACCAGCCCCACCAGCACCCCGAACGCGGCGCAGACCCAGCCCACGCGTCGCTGGGCCTGCGGGCCGACGGTGATGCCCCAGGTGATCAGGAACGTCCAGATGCCGTTGGCCAGGTGGTAGACCGCCGCCGCGATGCCGATCACGTAGATGGGCACGTAGTACCAGGCCTGCAGGGCCGCCGCGGTCGACACCGCCGCGTCCTCGTCCACGAACACGCCCCCGCCGAACGGCTTGCCCAGCCAGTGCAGGTGCCACACGTGGTAGAGGATGAAGGCGAAGGCCACCAGGCCCGTGATCCGCTGGAGCGTGTAGCGGATGTTCCCGCCGTAGGGGTGGGCCGTCACGTTGATCCGCCCGCTCAGCCAGATCTGCACCCCCAGCACCCCGTGAAACAGGATGGGCAGGAAGATGCCCACGATCTCCACGATGGGCAGCAGGCCCAGGTCCCCGAGCAGGTGAAGGCCGTCCACCGCCGTCTGGAACCCGGTGCCGTCGTCGTCGGCGAGGATCGTGGCGTTCACCGTCAGGTGCACGCACAGGAACACCCCCACCGGAACAACGCCGGTGAGCGAGTGGAGGCGGCGGAGAAGGAAGTGATTACGCTGAAAGAAACCCTGGTTGGAGGAGTCTGCCACGGAACGCCTCTCAGTCTTCGGTCGAACGGACGGATTGCATGTCTGCGAGCGGCGCCGCGCAACGCGGTACGCCGGTCTCGCAGCCGCCGTGGGGTGGAGGAATGATATAAGCCGACGCCCCACCGGGTCAAGCGAGGGTCGCCTCGGCCGTGGAGTTCGCGTGCCGCGAGCGTGTCGCCGGCGGGCGGCCGCCCCGGGTCCGCCGGGCGGAGTGCCGCAGTCGGGCAGGCGCTCGGTCACGCTTGACCCGTTTTGCAGGGACACCTAACCTGCGCTTGTGGCGGCAGACCAGACAGGAAAGGCTCGCTGCACGGTCGAGGGCGTCTCCGCCGGCAGGGCGGGTTCGGTGTCCGGAGTCCGGCAGGCTCATCCGCTGGGGCCGCTGGTCTTTCGCCTCGAGGCTCGCCGGCCGGTTGTGGCCCGGCTCTGGGCGGCGGCCGTCGCCCTGGGGTGTCTTGCCCTGCTCGGGCTGTCCCGCTGGCTGGAACCCGACCCCCGGGGTCTTGGAACCCACGAACAGCTTGGCGGGTGGCAGTGCGTGGTGCCCCTGGTGACCGGCTACCCCTGCCCGACCTGCGGGATGACCACGGCGTTCGCCCACACGGTCCGCGGGCAGTGGGGCGCGGCGTTTCACGCCCAGCCGGCCGGCCTGGTCCTCTGCCTGGCGGTCATGGCGGCCGCCGGCCTGGCTCTGGGAGTGCTGGCCAGCGGGAAAACCTGGCACCTCAACTGGTACCGGGTGTCTCCCGCCTGGGTCCCGCTGGCGGTGCTGGGCTTGCTTCTGCTGGGCTGGGGGTACAAAATCGCCGCCGGGCTGCTGGACGGCAGTCTGCCGGTGGCACCCGGGCTGTGATCCGGCAGCGAGAGGGACCCCGGCCCACCAGGGCAATCAGGCATCCCCATCCCGGGAGCGAGACGACGAGTACCGGCCCCTGCATGCGAGCAAACCCATGAAGGCGATCCCATTGTGGTGTGCGGCCTGCCTGACGCCGGCGCTGGTCGGCTGCAACCTGTTCATGCCGCTGGCGGTCATGCTGCCCGACACCAAGAAGGTGCCGGCCGAGTTCGCCCGCCTGGAGAGCCGCCGCGTCCTGGTCCTGGTGTGGGCCGAGCCCGAGACCCTCTTCGACTACCCCTACGTCCGCCTGGAGCTGGCCAGCTATGTGGGCGACAAGATCCGCCGCGGCGTCCCGGACTCCCGGCTGGTCAGCGCCCGCAAGGTCGAGGACTTCATCCAGCGGGAGCCGGAGGCCGCCCACGACCCCCGGCGCGTCGGCGACCAGTTCGAGGCCGAGATGGTGGTCTACCTCGAACTGCTCGAGTTCCAGATCCGCGATCCCCAGTCACCCGAATTCCTCCAGGGCCGCATCCGCACCTCGGTTCGCGTCTACGACGTGACCGGGGAGGCGGACGAGACTTCCTACTACGAGCTGGCCGAGGTCGAGGTGGCCCACCCCAGCCAGCCGGTCCTCTACACGCTGGCGGGCGAATCGGTCATCCGCCGCGACACCTACCTCACCTTTGCCGAGCGCGTGGCCAGGAAGTTCTACGATCATGAAGAAGCGCTGTAGCGACGCGGGTCCCGGGGCCTGCCCGGCGGGCGGAGCCCCCGACGGCCGCCGCCCCTGGAAGGCCCGGGCGGCTCTGGCTGTTGTGCTGCTGGTCGGCGGGTGCGGCATGAAGCAGGGGCAACTGCTCTACTTCATGGGGGTGGGTGCGGGCCAGAAGGTCCCCGCCGAGTTCGAGCTCACCCGCGACGGGCCGGTCCTGGTCCTGGTGGATGACGACGAGGAGCGGCTGCTCACCCCCCGGACGCGGGCGGAGTTGAGCAGGCAGGTGTCCGCCCAACTGATCGCCAGCGAGGCGGCCGCGGAGGTTCTACCGCCCGCCGCGCTGGACCGCCTGCGCCGCGAGCACCGCGACCTGGCCAACCGCGGCTGCCGCGAGGTGGGCCGGCTGGCCGGCGCCCACCAGGTGCTCTGGCTCCAGGTCCGCGACTTCCTGGCCGACACCGACCCCACGGAAGCCAGCGCCGCCGCCCGCATGTCCGTCACGGTGAAGGTGATCAACGCTCGCGAAGAGGAGGACGCCGGCGCCGTACGCCTCTGGCCCACCGAGCGGGAAGGGAGGTTGGTCTCCGCCGAACTCGACGCCGCCCGGGTGGTCCGGGCCGACTCGGCCAACGAGGTCGCCGGCATGCTGCTGGAACAGATCGCCGGGGATGTAGCCAAGCTGTTCTACGAGCATTCGCTGGAAGACTAGAGCTCGGGTGCTCGCGACGTGATCCGCATTCTCCACCTGTTCGACGCCGAGATCACCTGGGAGCAGCGCGTCCAGGCGGGCCTGCTGATCGAGCGGTTGCCGGCCGATCGGTTCGCCTGCCGGGCGGCCGTGCTCGAGGCCCGCCACCGGCGGCTGGCCCCCCCCGGTCCCAACGGGGTGGACGTCCTGCCCCGCAGGCTGGCCGCCCAGTTCCTGTCCGCACCGGCCGTGCGCTCCTACCTGCACCGCCACCAGATCGATCTTGTGCATGCCTGGGGCGCCGACGCCCCCCTGGCCGTCGTGCTCGCCTGCCCCCAGACGCCCATCGTCGTCGCCCGCTTCGATCCGTACATCTCACTTCGGCAGGGCCACAGACTCCGCGCCGCCATGCAGGAACGGCGGTTCGCAATCGCGTGCCCTGCCCAGACCGTCCGTCGCCGCCTCATGGAGCAGGGCCTCCCCGAAGACGTATGCCCCGTCATCCGGCCGGGGATCGACTTGGGGGCCATCAACGCGGCCCGCCGGCAGGATGTACGGGGCGGACTCGATCTGTCACCGGACGACCGGGTGCTGATCGCACCCGAGCCGGCCACCCCCCGTGGCGGACAGTTCGTGGCCTGCTGGACGGCCGCGGTCCGCTCGTTCGTCGAGCCGCAGATCCGCTTGATCCTGCCGGGCACAGGCCGCGAACGCGATCGCATCGCCCGCCTGACCCGGCAACTGGGTCTGACGAGGCTGCTGCGTTGCCCGGGGGAGAGCCCGGGGTTCGAAACGCTGGTGGCGGCCGCCGACGTCCTGCTCTGCCCGCCGTCCGGCGACGCATCCAGTTCGGCGATCGCCTGGGCGATGGCCGCCGGGGTCCCCGTCATCGCCACGGCCGTCTACTCGACGGCCGAGCTCATCGCCAACCGGCAGAACGGCCTGCTGGTCAAGCCCGATGCCCCCAAGCGCCTGGCGGTGAAACTGGCCGCCCTGCTGGAACAGGAGGAGACCCTGGCCCGCCTCCGCGAGGTCGCCCGGGGCCAGGCCTACCAGGTCTTCAGCGTCCGCCGCTACGTCGCCCAGCACGCCCGCCTCTACGACAACATCACCTCCGGCCGCCCCGTCGGCGACGGCATCTCCGACGCCGCGTACGACACACACCCCGCCGATCCCGTCCCGCTCCCTCCGAACAAAACCGCGACCGTGAGGGAGCGGCCACCGGGCAACTCCTGACAACCGACCAGGGGAATCACCAGCAACAGGCTCACATGTACAGCTCGGCCAGCCTGGCCAGCAGGTTGCCCAGGACCAGGCACAGCGCCGCGGTGCCCCAGCCCCGCGGCGTCCTGAGGTACCGGTGGAAACCGAACCAGATGTGCGCCCAGGTCGCGGTGACAGCCAGCACGAACACCACCTGGCCCAGGGTCGCGTAGAGGCGCTGTGCGAAGCGCTGCCAGCCGGGGTTGAGCAGCAGGCTGGCATCCACAGAGACCTCCGCCAGGCACCACAGTGCTGTGGCCAGGGAGGCCAGCGCGGTGGAGTGGACCAGCACCCGCAGGATCTGCTGCCAGCGGATGCGGTACCGCCGCTTGG
>Ga0180432_10001199_pt1 | contig 41416 bp, 37 predicted proteins | sample SS_ome_10_FD_132414 | JGI IMG/M metagenome (GOLD analysis project Ga0180432, IMG submission 132414) | Hypersaline lake sediment archaeal communities from the Salton Sea, California, USA - SS_1_MS_2 metaG | ecosystem: Environmental > Aquatic > Non-marine Saline and Alkaline > Hypersaline >... | reverse complement strand
TTCGCTCTGCCCTGGGCTGTTGAATGCGAGCCCCTTGGGCTCGAACGGCGCAGACCCAGCGACGACTCGCTGGTGCTACTTGCGTCAATAGGATACCCCCCTTTACTGTTTTATGCGTATGCGGGAGCCGACTTGTCTGGTTGGCCTACGCCAGACCGGCGGATTCGATGATGCCGGGGACGCAGTGGTCCCAGCCGAGCGTCATCAGGTGGGCGCCCTGGCAGCAGTCCTTCATGGCCACGATCAACTCGCCGCAGATGTCGATGGAGACCTTCTGGCGGTCTTCCTTGGCCGCGTCGGCCAGGCGCTGAATGAGGGGGTCGGGCACGGTCACGCCGGGCACGCCGCGGTTCATGTACTTGGCCATGCCGGCGCTCTTGAGCATGACGATGCCGACCAGGACGGGCACGGTCATGTGCTCGATCTGCGTCATGAAGGTCTCGAAGGCGGCGGGGTCGTAGACGGCTTGGGTCTGCACGAACTGGGCCCCGGCTTCGACCTTCTTTTCGAGTTTCATGATCTGCGCGTCGGGCCTGGGCGCGCACGGCGTGACGCAGCAGCCCTTGAAGAACGTCGGGATCCCGTCCAGGGCGTTGGGGTTGCCCTTCATGTCGACGCCGAGGTCGCTGCCGGCCTCCAGCTTGCTCATCGCGTCCAGCAGCCCGACCGAGTCCAGGTCGTAGACGGGCATGGCGTCCTGGTGGTCGCCCATGACCACGTGGTCCCCGGTCAGCGCCAGGACGTTCTCGATGCCGAGGATCGCCGCCGACAGCAGGTCGCTCTGGAGCGCCAGGCGGTTTCTGTCTCGGCAGACCATCTGGTAGACCGGCTCGATGCCGCGGTCCAGCAGCAGCTTGCTGACCGCCATGGACCCGACGCGCATGACGGCGGTCTGGATGTCGGTGACGTTGACGGCGGTGACGGTGTCCTTGAGGTACTCGTCGGCCTCGTGGAGGACGGGTCCGACGTTCGTGCCCTTGGGGGGGCCGATCTCACCGGTCACGACGAAATCACCGCTGGCGAGCTTTTCCTGGAGTGTGCTCATAGTGTGGTCCCACTTACGTGTCCGCGGTCTGCTGTTCGACCTGTGATACTTCCAGCGCCCACCGGATGGTTCGGCGGTTGGCGTCCGAAATCGTTCGCTTGCGAAAGTCCTTGGGCGCCTGGAAGCGCTTGAAGTCGTCCAATCGCCCCAGCGCCTCCAGCCGCTCGTAGATCATCAGCCACCCGCACCGCCGGTCGCTGGAGACCTCGCACGACCCGTCGTCGCCCGTGCCGCCGCAGATCCCGTTGACCAGGCTCTTGGCGCAGAGCGTGATCGGGCACAGCCCGCCGGTTTCGGCCAGCATGCACTGCCCGCAGTGGGCGCAGCGCTCCTCCGACGGCCAAAGGCCCTGGTGGTCGCTGAGGGAGATGGTGTCCATGGCGGGCACGGCGCGGCGGCCGACCATGTTCCCGACGGCCTGGACGCCCACGCCGCAGGACCCGACGAGGATGGCGTCGGCCGGTTCGACCTGGTCGATCAGACGCCCGAGGTGGATGCCCACGATCGCCTTGTTGCAGATCATGTCGATCAGGGCCGATCCGGTCACGCCGATGCCCGCGTCGCTCAGCACGGCGGTCATCTCGTCGACCCAGGGCCGGCCGCCGGTCTCGCACCCGATCGGGCAGCCCTCGCAGCCGAGTATGAACACCTGCTTCGCCCCGGCCAGCGATGTAACGATCTCTTCATTCGGTTTACGTTCTGTAGGGTTCATCGCGCTGGTTCTCCTGCGATCAGTTCGGCAGGTTGGACGCTGTGTACGTGTTGGATGACGGCGTCGAGGAGCCCGTCCAGGGCCGCGGCGACGGGGGCCGAGAGCCGACGGCCCCATGACACGTCGGCCGGCTCCACCCCGAAAACGGTCACGCGGTCGAATCGCCGTCCGGTCAGGGCCTCGATCTGGAGGGCGGGCATCACGCTGATTTCGTGGAGCGAGATCGGCCCGCCCGGCCCCTCGGCGACAGGCGATAGATCGTCCACGTCAACACGGTAGACGGTGCCGGGCTCATCTCCGGCCCGCACGGCGTCAATGACGACCAGCGGCCGGTCAGGCTCGAGGCGGCCCAGGACGTCCGACAGGGCCAGCCCGGCGTCGTGCAGGCACGCCCCGGCCGGCAGGTCGTCCCGGTCGGCCAGGGCCGCCACAGCCGCCGGTCCCACGCCGTCGTCGCCCATCAGCGTGTTGCCCACGCCCACGATGTTGACGCGAACGTCAGGCAATGCGGTACACTCCCATGGGTTGCCCGTCGGCGGCCAGCAGGTGGACCGAACAGGCCAGGCACGGGTCGAAGGAACGGATGATCCGGACGACCTCGAACGGGTTGGCCTCGTCCCTGATCTTCGTGCCGATCAGGGCCTGCTCGATGGGCCCGGGCACGCCGGCGCCGTCGCGGGGCGAGCCGTTCCAGGTGGTCGGCACGACCAGTTGATAGCGGTCGATGACCTTGTCCTTGATGCTGATCCAGTGCCCCAGCGCGCCGCGGGGGGCGCCGGTCATGCCGATGCCGGCGGCCTCGTCCGGTATCGTGATGGGCACGGCGACCGGCTCGCCGGGCTTCAGGGCCTGTAGCCAGTCGAGCATGGCGTCGGCGACGACGGACGTCTCGATGGCCCTCGCGGCGTGGCGGCCGAGCACCGAGTCGAGCTTGTCGGCCCCGACGCCGGCGGCGGCGAGCGCGGCATCGACGTCCGCCTTGATCCGTTCGTGCCCGGCCGTGTAGGCCACCAGCGCCCGCGCCAGCGGGCCGACCTCCGCAGGTTTGCCGTCGTACCGCGGGGCCTTGATCCAACTGTAGGCCCCGTCTTTTTCCGGCTCCGGTTCGGTGCGTCCCTCGGCCGGGTGGGCGCTGCACTGGTCGGCGTATCGGCTGTGTGTGACGTCCTCGGTGATCTTGTCGGCCGAGACGGCCCCCGGCGCCCCGTCCTCGATCAGCCCGGCCGGGATAAGCCTGTTTCGGCTCAGCGGATCGGTCGATTCGCCGTCCAGGTCGAACACCCCGTAAGACAGGAACCGCCCGCAGCCGGCGCCGATCTCGAAGTAGTCCGGGTAGGCCCCGGCGACGGTGAAGATGGTCGGCAGGTAGACGTCGCGGATGAATCGGCGGATGTCCTGGAGTTTGCCCATGAAGGTGGCGATCCTGTCGGCGGTCACTTCGCAGGTGGCCCCGCCGGGCACCAGGCCGATGTTGTGCGGCATCTTGCCGCCGAAGATGCAGAGCATTTCGTGGCAGACGCGCCGAATCCTGAGGGCCTGGATGTACGCTCTGACCAGGGCGATGTTGGTCTGCTTGTCGCCGCGGTAGTCGCCCTCGTATCGCGGGAAGAACGGCGCCAGGGCGCCGCGGTCGATGAAGGTCCGAACCGCCTTGAGGTCCGTCTCGCCGCCCTCATAGTCGGCCAGGGCCGCCACGTCCACGTAGTCCAGTGCGGCCAGGGCGAAGAAGTGCAGGATGTGCGACTGGAGGTAGTTCGACCCCAGCAGCAGGTTCCGCACGATCCGCCCGTTGTGCGGGATGGACTCGGCCAGGCCCAGTGCGTCGTCCAGGCACAGCGACGACGCCGTGCCGTGCGCCGTCGGGCATACACCGCATACGCGCTGCGTCAGGCGGGCCGCGTCGAGGGGATGTCGGCCGATCAGGATCCGCTCGAAACCGCGAAAGAGCGTCCCGCAGCACCGGGCGTCCTTGATTTCTCCACCGTCGATAAAGGCCTCGACCTTCATGTGCCCTTCGATCCGCGTGACCGGATCGACGGTGATGGTGGCCGTGTTTTCCGCAGGTGTGTGGGGGGTCTCTGCATGCATGCGGAGTTCTCCGAAATCAGGTCTGAGTAGCCGAGGGGGCGTCCGGATCCAGCAGGCGGAACCGCGCCAGTCGTTCCTCGGTGATCTTCTCGTAGAGCGGGCTGAGCCGGTCCGGGAAGTCAGGCTCGACGCACCCGTGGCAGGGGCTTCCGGCCCCGACGCACCAGTTGGTGCCGCTGTTCCACATTCGCGTGGGGCAATCGGCCGAGGTCACCGGGCCCTTGCACCCGAGCTGGTACAGGCAGCCCGGCGTGCCGAACTGGCCGGCGAACCGCCCGGCGTCGAAGTCCGCCCGACGCGGGCACGTCTCGTGGATGTTCTTCCCGTAGAACATCTTCGGGCGCCCCAAGACGTCAAGATCGGCCGCCACCGCCTCCAGCCCGTACAGCCCGATGGCCGTCAGCGTGCCCATCAGCCAGTCCGGGTGCGGCGGGCAACCGGGGATGTGCACCAGCGGCACGTCGATGCCCTCCTGCAGGAGAAGCGCCTCCATCGAGGCGGCGCCGGTGGTGTTTCCCTCGGCGGCGGGGATCCCTCCGAAGCAGGCACACGTCCCGAAGCCCACCACGGCCATCGCGCCGCGAGCGAGATGGGCCGCGTGCTCGTGCACGGCGACTTCCTCGCCGTCGGCCTCCCCGAGCGTGGCGAACATGCGGTCGCCCAGTTGCAGCGTGCCCTCCACGACCAGCACGTAGCCGCCGGCGTTCTCGACGGCTTCGTCGCGGAGGATATTGACCGCTTGCTGCCCCTGTCCGGCCATCACCGTCATGCAGAACCGCAGCGACAGGTGCTTGCCGGGTGTCAGCTCCCGCAGGACGATGCTGCTCGCGTCGGGGGCCAGCGAGTTCAACAGGGACACGGCACAGCCGCTGCACGCGCCGCCTTGAAGCCATACTACAGGGACCTCAACCACTTCTTGCATCGGATCGCTCCTCAGTCGTACGGGCCTCAGGCGGCCGCCTGTGCGAGAGAGAGGCCCGAACGGTGTTTCCTGCACGGACGGCTTGGTCGTCTGTGAATGTACCCACTATCGCCCCGGGAACAAACACTTTTTTTTCACGGGTGCCCTCCGCCGGACCTCCCGGGAACGGCCCGCGGGATCGCCGCGCCGTGGAGACCCTTCTTAGGGCCTGCACGGCGGTTCGTCGGCAACGCCCGCGATGAGCGTCTCGGCCGTGGCGACCTGCTCGTCGCTTCCGGTCACCGCAATCCACACGGCGCCCTCGGCGCCGCAGACGCCCCCGGCGGCCACCAGCCGGGCCTCGGCGCCGCTCAAGGCCGCAATCGCGTCAAGTTCGGTGAACACCTCTCCGGGCAACACCAGCATTCTGGGCCCCGTCGCGCCCGGGGCATTCAGCCGCCCCGCCAGGTCCGCCACGTCGGCCTCGACGCGCTTCTCCAGCCCGACCGGCACCAGGAGCTTGACCCGTCGCCCGACGACGGCCGGGATGGCCGCGCCCGCCGTGCCGGTCTGCGGGTGCCCGACCAGCACCGCGGCGCGCCGCGTGCCCAGGTGCAGGGCGTTGGCGCCCTTGACGATCATGTCCCCGGCCCGCAGGTCGTCGGCCACGTCGAAGATCTCTTCGCCCTCCTGCGGCACGCCGTCGACCAGCACGACGTCGCGCTCGGTGGGGGCGGGAATGCGGGATGCGTCGACGTCGGGCGGCAGGACGATGCCTCGGCGAAAGCCCCTCGGCGTGAACGACCCGCCCCCCCCCACCAGCGCCAGGACTTCCTGGGCCACGTAGGCATTGGTCGTTCCGGCGACGATCACGAGCGTGCCCTTACGCAGCACGGCCCGCACGTCCGGACGAGCGGCGACGGCCTTGCCGATCAACCGCTTGCCCATGGCAGGGGTGATGACGAACTGCTTCATGTCTGGTGCCTTTCTGTCGGCGTGGTCCTGCGATTCGTTCCGGGCGGCGTTGCGCCGCGAGCGGAGGCATATCGTATGGTGTCCCATGAGCGACGGAAAGGGGTCCTGTGGGCCTGTCCGGTCCGGAGGCAGATTCTTGCCCCCCGAGGCTTGACAGACCCGGGGGACGAACCTATACTTCTCCGTTTCGTTGATGGTGGATTTCATGGCGACGCCGAGCGCGTCGCCTGGATTGTGTTGTGTAAGGATTACGATAGTGGCCAAGAAGGCGAGCCCGCGAAAGACCGCATCGGCTTCGGCGAAAAAGGCGCCTAAAAAGACCGCCAAGAAGAAGACGGCCAGGAAGTCGGCGAAGAAAAGTTCGGCCAAGACCGCGAACACGACGGCGACGAAGAGCCCCGCCAAGACCGCGAACACGACCGCCAAGAAGGCCCCCAGGCGCAAGAGCCGACTGGCCAAGAGTACCATCGAAAAGTACCGCCAGATGCTGCTGGGCAAGCGCCGCGACATGCTGGGGGACATGATCGGCCTGGAGGCTGAAACGCTGGGCTCCGGTCGCAACGGCAGCGGGGACCTGCCGAACATGCCGACGCACCCGGCGGACATCGGTACGGACAATTTCGAGCACGAGTTCTCGCTGGGCCTTCTGGAATCCGAGCGTCAGATGCTGACGGAGATCGACCAGGCCCTGGATCGGATAAACAACGGCACGTACGGGATTTGCCTGGGCACCGGCCAGCCGATCGGCGCCGCCAGGCTGCGCGCCAGGCCGTGGGCCAAGTACTGCATCGAATACGCCAGGAAGGTCGAGCAGGGGCTCGTCCGACCGGGCGAGGGCCTTCACGAGGAGGACCGGGAGGACGACGGGTCTTGACCGAAGACGCCTCGTCCAACGGACAGGCACCCGTGCATGCCTTCCGCAGTGCCGCGGCGGTCGGGCTGCTCGTGGCGATCGCCGCGGCGGGGCTGGCCGCCGACCTGATCAGCAAGCATCTCGTCTTCGAGGCACTCCTGAACGATCCGGACCTGGTCGCCAACGCAAAGGACTTCAGCACCAGGATCGATCTGGACACCGGCAAGCCGCCGACACCCAGGCAGGTCCTCGCCCGGTTTCAGCGCCCGGTCTGCTTCGGGCTGAAGCTGACGCTCTCGACGAATCCCGGGGTTGTCTTCGGCTGGTCGATGCCGCGATGGGCGGTCATCGTCTCGACGGTTCTGACGGTCGGCCTGGTCGGGTGGTTCTTCGCCACGTCCGATCGCAGGGCCTGGCCGATGCACACGGCGATGGCGTTCATCCTGGCCGGGGCGATGGGCAACCTCTACGACCGGCTGTACAGCAGCGTGGCCCCGATCGGCATGGGGCCGATCCGCCGAAACGTCCGTGACTTCATCGACTGCTCCGACCTGGGCTACGGACCGGTATACAACATCGCCGACGTGCTGCTGGTGGCCGGCGTCGGCATCGTGGTGCTGCACTGGATCGTGGCCGCCCGCCGCGAGGCCAAGGCCCGAAAGGCCGACGACTGAGGTCCCTCGCCCCCGCCTCGCGCCCCGGACGAATGACCCTGCACATGCTCGATATGACGATCGACGATCTGCGCCGGGCGGTGGCGGCCGCCGGCCACAAGGCCTACCGCGCCGATCAACTGGCCGATTGGGTCTACAGGAAGGGCCTGGTCGATCCGGCCCGGATGAGCAACGTTCCGGCTTCGGTGTCCGGGCTGGTCGACGTGCTGACCTCCCGCCTCGTCCAGCGGGCTGAAAGCGACGACGGGTGCGTCAAGCTGCTGCTGGAACTGCACGACGGGCATCGCGTCGAGACCGTGCTGATACCCACCTCCCGGCGTGCGACGGCGTGCGTGTCCACGCAGGTCGGCTGCGCAATGGGTTGTGCGTTCTGCGCCTCGGGCATGGACGGACTGGCGCGGAACCTGGCCGCCGCGGAGATCCTCGAGCAGGTGCTGCACCTCCAGGTCGCCGCCGGGCGAAAGGCCACCCACGTCGTGTTCATGGGCATGGGCGAGCCGCTGGCCAACTACGACGCCACCCTCGCCGCCGTCCGGGCCCTGGTCGATCCGGCGCGTTTCGGCCTGTCGGCCCGGCGGATCACCGTCTCGACGGTCGGGGTGCCGGACCGCATCCGCGCCCTGGCGCAGGAGGAGATGCCGATCACCTTGGCCATCTCCCTGCACGCGCCCAACGACACGATCAGGCGCGAGCTTATTCCCGCGGCGAAGCGGTATAGGCTGGACGACGTGCTGGCCGCGGCACAGGAGTTCTACCACAGCCGAAACAGGGAGATCACCCTGGAATACGCCCTCCTGGGCGGCGTGAACGATTCGATCGCCTGTGCCGACGACCTGGCGGCTATCGCCGGCCGTTTGCGTTGCAGCGTGAACCTGATCGGCTACAATCCTGTATCCGGGCTGCCGTTCGTCAGCCCGGCGAAGCGCGCCGCGTCGGCGTTCGCGTCTCGGCTGACGTCGCGCGGCGTGAACGTGACGGTCCGTCGCCCGCGCGGGCTGGGCATCGACGGGGCCTGCGGGCAGCTCCGCCGACGGGCGGCACGCGGCCCGGGACACGGCCCGAGGTAACCCGAGATCGCGCCGAAGAAGAAGACAACACGCCGGGGCAGGCCGCCGGCGCCTGAAGGGCCCACCACCTGGGAGCGGAACGACTACGACGTCCAACTGATGCTGCGCTTCCGCGACGGGCAGGAGGAGGCGTTCACCGAACTGGTCGAACGCAACTCCGGCAAAGTCCACGGGCTGATCTACCGTTTCCTGGGCAGCCCCGCACAGGTCGAAGACCTCACCCAGGAGGTCTTCCTCAGAATCCACCGCACCGCCGCAAGGTACCAGCCCAAGGCGAAGTTCAGCACGTGGCTGTACCGGATCGTGGCGAACCTGTGCTTCAACGCGATGCGTCGGCGGCGGAAGGGCTACGCTCGGCAGATGGCCGGTCTGGACGACGAGGACGGGGAGACGTTCTTCCGCTCGATCCCGGACAGCCGACAGGGCAGCAATCCGCGCGAAGGGCTGGACAACACCGAGCTGCGTCGCCACGTCGCGGTCGCCATCGACATGCTCCCCGAGAACCAGAAGATCGCTATTATCCTTAACAAGTATGAGAACAAGAGTTACGAGGACGTAGCCCAGGTTCTCGGCGTGTCGGCCATGGCCGTCAAGAGCCTGCTCAGCCGCGCTAGGAGGAACCTGAGACGGACCCTGGAGCCTTATGTCCGCCCATAACCACAATGAAAAAGCAAAAAGCGCGACTCTTGCGAAAACCGATGTTGTTATAGGGAATGAGACCGATTATGCCCGCCCGGCGGCACGTGTGACGACGTCCGACGGCGTGGCGGAGACGACGAACTGAAAAAAAGTTCACAAAGCGACACCCCGCCTGAGATGGCGCGTTAGATACACCAAACAATGCAGCAGGAACTGAGACAAGCTGATGTCGAGGACCTCTCGGCCTACCTGGACGGCGAGCTTGAGGCCGACCGCAGGGCCGCCGTCGAGGGCCTGATCCGCAGCGACGCGGCCTGGCGGGCTGAGCGCGATCGGCTGGAGGCGCTGGACCGGGTCCTGGAGGTGTATGACGTGCCGGCCCCGCCGGGCGATCTTGCCGAACGCGTCCTGGGGACGGTGCGAGTGAAGGTCCGTCGGGGCAAGGTCCTTCGATGGGTCTGGCCCCTGGCCGGGGCGGCGGCCGCCGCGGCGGTCATCCTCGTCGCTGCCCTCCTCAGCGCACCCGAACCCCAGCCCACAGCCTCCACCAATACGCAGCACATCGCCAAGAAGAGACCCGTCCCGGACGAGGTGGAGCAGGCGATTGTCGAACATCTTCGTTTCGTGCGAGATCTGGACGTCCTGGAGAACTATGAAACGCTGGAGGCCATCGAGAGGATTGAACTGGCCTCGCGGGGAATCTGAACCATGGCGTGCGTGAGACAAGGAATCCTTCTGGGTCTTGGGGCCCTGCTGGTGCTGACGTCCGTATCGTCGGCGGCGGACAAGGACAGGTCGGCCCTGACCAAGCCCCCGCCCGGCAGCATTGCGGCACAACTGCGTTTGAAGATGAAGCTGCACGGGATCACGCCGGGCCCGCTGGCCGCGTCGATGGAGCACAACCGCAAGGAATGGGAAAGCCTGACCCCCGACGAGCGCGGACGCTTCCGCAAGAGCTTCCTGGCGTTCCATCAGAAAAGTCCCGCCGAGCAGGAGAAGCTGCTGGCCCACTACGAGAAGCTCTTCAAGATGACGGCCGAACGCCGCGAGGCGTACCGCCGGCGGGCCAAGTGGCTGGCGGTGGTCGTCGAGAGCTTCACACCCGCTGAGCGCGAGGCCCTGCAGCAGATGCCGCCCGACGACCGGGCGCGGAAGATCCTCGCCCGCAAGGCGCTGCTGATCAAGCAGGGCCGCCTCAAGCCGGACACGCCCACCAGCGAGCCGGCCTCACGGCCCGTGCCGAGAATGTAACGCCGCATCTCGCGACCGATACCCGTTGCCGCAATCGCAGCCCGTGGCGCCATGCCCTCGCGTTCTGGCCCCCGGCGCAGCGTGCGGGCACCTCACCGGAGCGTCCCGGCCAGGCCTTCAAGCTCCTTGATGCCCTGCCGGAGAGTCGCCTCGGCAGCGCGGGCGCGATCGTAGCGCCACGTGACGCGCCGCTTGACCGAGTCCGACATGAGCAGCCTGATTCTCGCCACGGTGTCAGACAGGGCCTTCTTCTCGCCGAGGATGTGCGTGCCAATCACTTTCACGGCCCGGGCTCCGGCGCGCTTGAGCAGGTCGCCCGCCAGGGCTTTCTGCGCCGGCCAGCCGCGCCGCGTGATGATGCGGCACAGCGCGCCGAGCTGCTCGGCCGACAGGCGGTCGCACGACGCACACCCGATCAGGGCCGCAAGGTCTGCCAGTTCCGCGCTGATCTGCCGGATGTCCTCACGCTCCAGGGCGATCCTCGAAAGCGGGAGCATCGCCTTGCGTGCCCACTGCGGCTTCCAGAACTCCTCCTCCTTGTCCAGTGCCGCCAGCGCGCTGGCCAGTGTGTGCTTGTCCTCTTCCACGAACGCCCGCAGGGCCGGCAGCGCCGCCTTGCCCCAGCGCTGCAGCGTATCGCGGACCAGGCCCAGTTGCCTGCCGTGGAGCGGCCTCATGTACGACGTGTTGTGCTGGTCGAACGGATACCGGTTGCCCCATGGCCGCTTGACGTAGAACCGGCACAGCGCCTGGACGTCCGCCGAGGACGGTCGGCCCTTGTGGAAGACCTCGACGAGCGACACCAGTTCGCTCAACTCGCCCGCGCGCTGCTCCAAGGCGGCCTTGCGGGACTCGATGACCTTGATCTCCTTCTTGATGGCGCCTTTCTTTCGCCTGTCGGTCAAGGCGTCGGCCTCGGCCTGCTTCGCGGCAATCTCTTTGCCGAGCTCGGCTTGCACGGCCGGCTCCTGGGTGGCCACCGCCGGCCGCACTGCGGGAAGGACCTCGAGTCCCAGTTCCGTGATGCGGTCGCGAATCCGCTGCCGTTCCCACGCGCCAAAGGCCCGGCCGGACAGGTACAGCGCGCACATCGACTGAATCGCCTTGTCCGAAGGCTTGTCCTGGTACAGTGACCGCACGAGGTCCGCGGTTTCAGCCATCTGTCGCCGCCACGTGGCGACGTACTCGGGCGTACTCTCCTTCCACCACGCGGGGCGCCTGTGCCGCCCGAATTGAATCTCCCGGTGCAGCGCCTGCTCTGATGCACAGAACGCCTCGACAATCGGCAGGGCCTTCGGGCCGATCTTCACGATGATCCGGTGCGGGTATTCCACGATCGGATACCAGTAGCTGTCCACGCCGGACTGCTTACGCGCGGCGAACCGCAGCACGTCCGGCAGGCTCTTGAGAACCTGCGGGTTCCGGGCGTAGTGCTCGAGGATCTGCAAGGCGCCGTTCGGAGGATGGTTTGAGAAGAAACCGTACATCATCAGCACCTCGGGGTTGTTGAGCGTTTCCACCGCCGTCTGGATGTACGGCTCGCACAGTTCGATGTGGGCCGTGGTGGCTACCACCATCGGTTTGTATCGTGCCGGCACCGTATCACGGAACCGGTTGGCTGTCTCTATCAACCGCATGCTCAGCTTCGTCCTGATCTGCGGGTCCTTGATGCCGTACCGGTTCACTTTCTCGACACCGCTGCCCTTGTGCCTGGCCAGTTCGAACAGGATCGCGTAGATGTCGTCGTTGAGGACCTTCATGCTGACGACGAGGTCGCTGGCCGTCCTTCGAACGAGTTGGGACTCATCCTCGATCAGGGGGCGAACGAGCTTGATGATCTCCGCCTGCTCGGCCGGCACGTCCGTGCGAAACTCCTTGCTGTCCGAGGCGTACATGTGCTTCAGCGTGGCCAGTGCGCCGGAGCGAATCCCGTGGTGGGTGTCCTTGAGCAGTCGCTTGAGCAGGGGCAGGACCTTGGGGCCGTGGCTCGCAAGCGCCCTCGCCGCGCCGCTTGCCGGGGCGCCGCTGAAATGGGCGAGGAAACCGGCGATCTTCTCCGGCGGCATCCCGTCGAACCCCCGCCGATTCGTCTCGGCGATATACCCCGGACTGTGCGCGAAACCGTCGCCGAACTTCCCTTTGGCCAGGTTGAGCCGCTTGATGATCTCCTTGCTGTCCATCAACGGCTTGGGCCGCTCGGGCCGGGGGTCCTGGAGCTTTCCCCCGCCCAGCGCCTTGCGGAGCGCCGCGGCCGCGGGGCGCTCTTCGCCCAGCATTCGGGCCAGCAGGTCGAGCTGCGTCTGTGCGGTGGCCCGCCGGCCGTCGGCAATGCTCTTCCTGATGATCTTCAGCGTCGCCGCGGCGTGCTTCTCCAGGCGGTCGTGGGCGGCCAGGAGATCCTTCGCGTACGCCAGGTGCTCGGGCGAGCGGGGCCCGGCCTTGATGACCCCGTTCAGGACGGTCCTCAGTTGGGTCCACTTCTTGTCCTTGTAGAGTCTGGCCGCCTCGGCCAGGCCTTCCGGCGGGCGGCGGGCGAACACGCTGTCGCCGCCCAGGATCTGCAGGCGGCGCTGCGGCAAACAGAGAAACAGGCCGTACGCCGCCGTCATGTTCGGATACGTCCATCGACTCCCTCGCATGAACGTCAGCCCGCCGTCCCGCGCGCGGCCCATCTCGTAGGCCCACCGCATGTGGTTCATGAAGGCGTGGAACTCCTCCTTCGGCGCCAGGGCCGCACCGACCGGTCCCCAGACGGCGCCGAAGATGCCCTCGGCGTGTCCGCGCTCTCGGCCCATCCACATGTAGCAGACGCTTCGGGCCCAGCGGACGGCCATCGCCTCCTCCCCCAGCAGGTGAAACGCCATCGCCGCCGTGCTGTTCATGCCGTTGTCCATGCGACCGGTGCGCTCGCCGCCCGGCGAGCCCAGCCCGTACGGCAGGTTCGAGCCGCAGAACGTGCCGAAGAAGCGGATGGATCTCGGCAGCGTGTGCCCGTACGGCTCGACGCCGCACTTCCGGGCCAGGCACAGTCCGACGAACGCACCGAGCCCGGCGCAGTTGACCTCACCGTATCCTCCGCCGCCCGTTCCGGGGGCAAGCACGCTGGGACCCTTGCCCCCGCCGTGCGTCCAACTGCCGCTGCGGTACTGCGCCCACGCCAGCCCCTGCGCCTGGTGGCGTATCGCAGGCAGGACCGACGAGTCCCCCGTCAGCAGGTAGTACTCGCACAGGTTCATCAGCCGCGGGCCGCCACGCCACGTGCTGCTGCCGGTGCCCTCGGCGTATTGGTCCTGCAGCCCCTTCAGCAGGTGGCGCCGTGCCAGTTCCATCGCCGCCTCGTCACCACAGGCCATCAGGAACGTCGGCGTCCAGAAGTCGTACCGGTGCCAGGGGTATTGGCTCATCACGAACGTGACGGCGTCGGCCCTGATCCGCCGGGACTTGGCGCAATCGAACGGCCAGGTGTCGCTGTAGGACAGGGTGTTGCCCAGGTCGACCTTCACGTTCATGGGCTTGGCCGCCCGCACGATCTGGAGCGTGAGAATGCCGCCGAGTTCGGGAGACTGGCTCTCGACCAGCGCGTGACCCATCTCGGGCCGGGGGTCTTCGGCGTCTTGGAACAGTCGCCCGTTGGCGCCGATGATGATGTCGTCCAGTCGCAGCGCGCCGGTGGCCGGCGCGTCGTCCAGCACGTGCACGACGAGCAGTTCGACCCGCCCCTTGGCCTCGGTCACGTACGCCCCGGTAATCCCCAGGGGCAGGACCGTCAACGGCAGGCGCCCGGGGGCCTTCCTTAGCGCCATCGGATCGAGAGCGGCTGCACGCGTGACCGTTTCGGCATCGAACCGAATCTCGCGCGGCGCGCCGCGCGTCGGCTTCGGGATGGGCCGGCACCGCAGTTGGTGCGCGGCCATCTCCGCCGGGCCGGGAAGCCTGCCCAGCACGCTCGAGTGCCGCCGGTACAGGTCCGCCTTGACGTGGCGCACCTCGGCGAGCGCTTCGTCGACCTTGTCCGGCCGAGCCGCGGCCGCCGGACCGGCCGGAAACGCCACGAGGCACACCAGCCACAATCGGGCGTTGTTCATGTTCCGCTCCTTTGCCGTCAGTCGGTTGGTTCTGACGCAGCGTGCGGCGCTTGACTCTGCGCCCATTCGTACGTGTGTTGTCTTACGTGTGGAGTATACCGCCTCCGCGGGCATCTGTTTAACGGGCGAGCAACGCTCGCCGTGTGCTGTTCGAACAACGAGCGGCGAGCGCTGCTCGCCCGCTGAACTGATGCGTCAACGATTGTGCAGCGCGTCTGGCGCGCCGAGATGCACACCCTTGACACGACGGTACGCGCCCGGCAATCATTCCGTCTCCATCGATACTACGTGCAAGGAGTGAATGATGAACGTTATTCTCGTCGTGTTCGATTCGCTGCGGAAGGACTGCGTCAACGTGCTGGGCGCCCCGCCTTGGGGCAAGGTGCACACGCCGCACTTCGATGCCTTCGCCGCCGAGTCGGTTGTGGCCACACGCATGTACCCTGAGTCGCTGCCCACCCTGCCGACGCGGCGGGCACTGTATACGGGCAGGCGGGTCTACCCGTTCCACAACGCGGACTTCCGCTTGAAGGGCGACTTCGTCGGCGCCCCGGGCTGGGGGCCCATACCCGAAGAGCAGGACACCCTGGCCGAACTGCTCTACGAGGCCGGGTATCGCACAGGCCTGGTCGCGGACGTCTACCACATGTTCAAGCCGTCGAAAAACTACACGCGGGGCTTCGAGCAGTGGACGTTCCTCCGCGGGCAGGAGTGCGACCCGGGGCGGTCGGGGCCGAGGCTCACCGAGGCCGAGCTGGCCCGCTGGATGCCGCCCGGGCAGGACAAGCCCAAGAACATGTGGTTCACGCAGAACTGCCTGACCAACCTCCGCGACCGCACCCGCGAGGAGGAATACTTCTCCCCGAAGGTGCTCCGCGAGGCGGCCATCTGGCTCGAACAGAACCGAGACGCCGAGCGGTTCTTCCTGACCGTCGAGTCGTTCGACCCGCACGAGCCCTGGCTCGTGCCGGGCCACTACCGCCAGATGTACCTCGCCGAGGACGGCCCCGAACAGGTCCACTCCGGCTACAAGATACACGACCTGTCGGATTACATGCTGCGGCGCACGCAGGCCAACTACAGCGGCTCGGTGACCCAGTGCGACCGCTGGTTCGGGTATCTCATGGAGACCGCCCGCGTGCTGGGCCTGCTCGACAACACCATGATCGTCCTGACCACCGACCACGGGCACTCGATAGGCGACCGCGGCTACATCGGCAAGCGGGGCTACCCGTCGGCCCCGGAGGTCTTCGACGTGCCGCTCATGATCCGCCTGCCCGGCGCCGAGCACGCCCAGGCGAGGACCGACATGTTCCTCAACCACACCGACCTGACCGCCGAAATCCTCAACCGCGCCGGCGTGGCCCCGAAGGGCCAACTCGACGGCAAGCCGTTCCTGGACGACGCCCTGGCCGGCAACGCCGGACACCGGGACCACGTGACCGTAGGGTGGGGATCGACCCCCACCGTCATCACCGAAGAGTGGTGGTTCAACAGCAAGGTCGACTCCACCGGCGCGTTCCTGCACGACCTGACCGCCGAAGACCCGTTCGCCGAGAACCTCGCAGACGCCAATCCGGACGTGGCGAAGGACCTGTTCGCCGTCGCCGAGGCCGACGCCGAGGGAGGATTCCCCGACTGGCTGGTGGACCTTGCCCGGAATCAGGCGGACGCCCCCGGCTGCAGCGACGTGGCCGCCCGGCAGTAGACCGGGTGCCGGGGCGCACCATGGGGCCGGCCACGTCAGCCTGCCCGCCGTAGCCTCGGCGAAGGCGGGTGCCCAGCACGGGACCGAAGGTCCCGAACACGAACGACGAGCGCTGCCCGGCGCGCCGGACGTGGACTGACCCGCACGTCACCCGACGTCGATCAGGGTGTGAACGGGAACGTTCAGAGCGTCGAGCTTGGCCCGCCCGGGCAGGAACGACAGCTCGATCACGAACGCCGCACCGACGATCTGACCCCCGAGCTTCCGCACCAGCTTGCACGCCGCTTCCATCGTCCCCCCCGTGGCCAGGAGGTCGTCCACCATCAGCACCTTCTGCCCGTCGCGGATGGCGTCGGCGTGGATCTCGACGGCATCCGTGCCGTACTCCAGTGCGTAGCTTTCGGAGATCGTTTCGGCGGGCAGCTTGCCCGGCTTGCGGATCGGCACGAACCCCACGCCCAGCCGCTCCGCCGCCAACGCGCCGAATATGAACCCCCTGCTCTCGATGCCCGTGACCGCTTCGGCGCCCGCCAGGGCATACGGCTGCACGAGCTGTGTCACGGCGTCCTGCATGGCCGCCGCGTCGGCCAGCAGCGGGGTGATGTCCTTGAACACGATGCCCGGCTTGGGGAAGTCCGGCACGTCACGAATGTACTGTTCGAGGTCCATGGGTGCTCCGGTAGGCTAACTGGTCCGGCGGCACTATACCGCACGAGGCGCCCCAAGGGAATCGAATCGTGAATCTCGGGAGGTACCGTGGGTTATTCGCCCTTGAGGCGATACGCGTACATGTCGGCCCCCACCTGGCGGGCGGCGGCCACCGTCTCGGGGTACGGCGTGTCGCAGACGTCCACGAAACCGATCTGGTAGTTTTCCCCGTCGCCTCGCCCGGTGGTGGCCTGGTCGCCGTACTGGAACCAGTGCGTGCCGACGAGATACGGATTGCGCAGCGCCCCGCGAACGTAGCTCTTGTACCGCGCGGCCCGCTCGTTCTGGCTGCCCGTCGGGCGCAGGCCCGTGTGGAACATGCCGCGGTCCAGCGCCCCGAAATGAAACTCGCCGACGATCACGGGCCGATCCACGCCGCCCCCCGGTCGAAAGCCGGCCACGTCGTCCCGGTAGAGGTTGTAGCCTATCGCGTCGCAGTACTTGGCTGCCGCGGTCGCCGCGCGGTCGTTGACCCACGCGAACCGGCACCCGAGATACATGTTCTTCGGCGCGATCCGCTTGACTTCCTCTCGACAGATGCGGAAGTACGTTTCGGCGATCCGGGTGGTGAACGCCTTGAGGTCGGCGCCGGCTCTTCGACGGTCGGGGGCCGCCCGCGAGGCCGGCAGGGCCTCCCACGAGGCGTGCCGCGCGCCCCAGGCGGCGTTGAGCTTGTCCACGGCGCCGTACTTCGCCTTCAGATCGGCCACGAAGGCGGTCTTCGCCGGCTGGTCGGGCGGGCTGGCCAGGGCCGCCTCGGCCAGAGACGTCTCGCTGCCCCACGACAGCTCGTTGTCCACGAAGTACCCGATGCACCACGCATCACCGGCCGTGCTGTGCTTCTCGCGATCCAGGCGCTTCCGCAACGCCCGGCGAAACCCCGCGTCGAACACGTCCGGGAACTGGCGCCAGTAGCCCTTGGAGCCCTCGATCGGCCTGGACCGGCAGTGGATGTCCACCACGTAGGGCGTCCTTCGCTTGAGGCGGATCGTCTCGTCGGACCAGTTTCCGATCGTGTTCATCGCCCAACTGCGAATCCTGCGGTGGGTCACGTCGGCATAGGCCGTCCGCCAGTCGGGGCCGTATTTCCGCAGCAGGTTCGCGCACGAGAAGCTGAACGACTCGTAGGTCTTGCCCTTGTAGTACCCGTGCGGGCCCCAGGAGCCTTTGCCGTAGAACCGTACGAAGGGCGATCCGGCCGCGGGGAGGTCCTTGAAGTAGTGCTTCCGGTCGGTGATGGGTGTGGTGGCGTGGTAGGGACGGACGCAGTCGGCCCCATGCGACCAGAACAGCCGGCCTTCAGGGTCCACCAGCCACCACTTGCCCTTGTGTTTGGCGGCGTGGAAGAACCCGGTGGCGTCGAGCGTGGGCCCGTCGGCCCAGCCGCCGTAGGTGTTCCAGCCTTTCGGCCCGGGGTGAGCGGCCAGGTCTGCGGCCTCGGCCTTGCGGTGCTTGGCCAGGTCGGCCGTCGAGTGCGTCTTGCCCGGCCAGTCCTTGTGGATGTACTGCCCGAACTCGTCGATGAACGGGAAGAAGTCCTTGGCCGACATGACCCGCGCCGTCCCGCCGGCGCGAACGTTGTCTATCGTGAAGGCGTGATCCGTCTTCGGCCTGGCCACGAAGATCAGCAGTTGCGTGACGTTGGCCGGGTCCAGCGGACCCGGGCCGGTCGGCGTGCCGCGCATGCCGATGATCTGAACCGGCGGCACGAGGCGCACGGAGCCGGAATACAAGGACGCCTTGATCGTCCCGCGCGAGCCGGGCCCCAGCGCCAGCGACGAGGTCGTGCAGTTCCTCCGCCCGTCGGCTCCCGGGTTGTCGACGCGGCAATACACGCGCACGGCCCGCTTGCCGACGTTCACCACGTCCACGGCCACGTACTCGCGCTTCGACAGGTCCCACGTGCCCGCCGGGGCCGGCAGCGTGACGCCCGGCCAGGGCCTGGTGTGCCCGGTATCCATTCGCATGGCCCGGCCCCGCCCGGCCGGCACGAACGACACCTTCACGTCGTCCGACCGCAGCGCCGCAACGTCCACAGGCTTGTCGAAATCGTACAGCACCTGCTCGGCGCCGGATGCTGCGCATGCCACGGCCGCCAGCAGGAGCCCCACGTGGAATGTCCGCTTCATCGTTTCGTCTCCCGGGTGCACTGTCGCGTCCGTTCGCACACGATTATGCGCAACGTGGTGTGCTGTTGAAAGGAAGAGCAGCAGCGTTCCCTCTCTGGACAATGCCCCGGCGCGCGGATACCGTGGCTCGAACTGGATCGCGGCGCGTGCGAAAGGACCGATCGATGAGCATTCCCCGACCCGAACACCCCAGGCCCCAGTTTCAGCGCGACCGGTGGGTCAACCTGAACGGCCCGTGGACGTTTGCGTTCGATCCGGGCAAGTCCGGGACGCAGGCCCGGTGGTTCGAGAGCACCGGTTTCGACCGCGAGATCACCGTGCCGTTCTGCCCGGAAAGCGCCCTGTCCGGCGTGGGGCACACGGACTTCATCGAGGCGATGTGGTATCACCGGACGATCGATATCCCGCCCGACTGGTCCGGGTGGCGGGTCCTGCTGCACTTCGGGGGCGTGGACTACGAGTCCGAGGCATTCATCGACGGCACGTCCGTCGGCACGCATTTCGGGGGGACGGTGAGCTTCAGCCACGATATCACGCCCTTCGTCCGGCCGGGCGGGTCGCACAACCTGGTCGTCCGCGTTGCCGACGACACCCGCGGGGCGACCCAGCCGAGGGGAAAGCAGTGTGACAGCCTGCGTTCGCGCGGATGCCTCTACACGCGGACGACGGGCATCTGGCAGACGGTCTGGCTGGAGGCCGCGGCGGCGTTCGGCCTGGCGAGCGTCCACATCGTGCCCGACCTCGACGCCGGTCGGCTGCTCGTCACGCCGAGGTACCACGCCCAGAGCCGCGGCCTGACGCTGCGGGCCGTGCTCGCTGACGGCGAAACGACCGTCGACTGCAGAGAGGTCCCCGCGTCGCAGGGCGGGGCCGTCTCCCTGCGGCCGGAGAGCCCCCGCCCGTGGAGCCCGGCCGATCCGTTCCTGTACAACCTGACCTTCGACCTGCTCGACGGCGACGGCCGCGCCGTCGAAACCGTCCACTCATACGCCGGGCTGCGGAAGGTCCACGTCGAGGGCCATCGCGTCCTGTTGAACAACGAGCCGCTCTATCTCCGCCTGGTCCTGGACCAGGGGTACTATCCCGACGGCGTCTGGACCGCCCCGTCGGACGAGGCGCTGCGGCGTGACATCGAGCTGGCCCAGGCGGCCGGATTCAACGGGGCCAGGCTCCACCAGAAGGTCTTCGAGGAACGCTTCCACACGTGGGCCGATCGGCTGGGGTACCTGACCTGGGGCGAGTCGGGCAGTTGGGGCTGCGACGTCAATGACGCCCGGGCGGCCAGGAACTTCCTGGCCGAGTGGCACGACATCGTGCTGCGCGACCGGAACCACCCGTCGATCGTCGCCTGGACGCCGTTCAACGAGACCGGGCGAGTGACCGACGCGACCCAGCACGCGCGCGTTCAGGTCGACGCCTACGACCTGTGCAAGTCGCTGGACCCGACCCGTCCGGTCAATGACGCCAGCGGATACGTCCACGTCAAGACCGACCTGTGGACGGTCCACCGGTACGAGCAGGACCCCTCGGCACTGCGCGAGGACCTGTCGGTCGGCGACGACGGCGTGTTCAGGAATATGCCCGACCTGGAAGCCCCCTACGCCGGTCAGCCGTACCTCGTCGACGAGTTCGGCGGCATCAAGTGGAATCCGGACGCCGACGACGAGGACGCTCGGCAGTCCTGGGGCTATGGGCAAGCGCCGGCGGCCCTGGAGGAGTTCCACGAGCGTCTCGATGCCCTGACCGGCGTGATCCTCGAACTGGATCACATCTGCGGATACTGCTACACGCAGTTGACCGACGTCGAGCAGGAGCAGAACGGCATCTACCGGTACGACCGCAGCGAGAAGTTCGACATGTCACGTATCGCGGCGAATTTCAGACGCACCCCGCCCCTCTAACCCCGCTTGCGGTTTCGCGCGCCGTGGAGTTTCGCGGGCCGTGCACACTGGCGCAGCTACTCGTCGTCCCTCCGGTCGTCTTCCAGGTAGTCGTAGAAGAAGATCCCGCCAACGAAGTCGATGATTTCCGAGATGTCGAATCCCGCCCGGACGGTGATCCCGTGGTGGGTCAGGAGCATTTCCGGGATGCCGATCTCGATGCCGATGTACTCCCACGAGTGCCACCCGCGGGGATAGACCAGGAAGCCGTCATGCGGTCCGGAGTCGGTATGGATCAGGTGCTTGGCGTACCCGGCGGTGGGGTCGACCGGCCCGTCCCTCAGGCTGAGGTCCCCGACCATGCGCCCCGTCCACCCGGCGCTGCGCTGCGGGTCCTTGTAGTAGTTGGTGTGCGCGTACTCGCTGCCCTGCCGTATCTCCCAACTGCGGTACGGGCCGAAGCCCCACATCTCTCTGTCTTCGTCGTAGACCCCCAGGCCGCGGCCCTCGGCTTCGATCGTACCGCCGGCGTGCCTGATGTAGCCGATGTTGAAGAAGGTGGTGGCTTCCAGGTAGATGCCGTACGAAGGCGGCACGATGCCTGTCTTCTCGTTCTGGGAAGACAGCCCGGCACCAATGCTGAAGATGTCCTGGAAGTCGGCCCCGCGGTTGGCGAACCAGTGTTTCAGGGGCGTCGCTTTCCGGCCACACCCGGCCACGAGCAGCGAACAGGCCAGCAGGAACACCACGCACGACATTCGAGACCTCTTCATCGGATGCCCTTTCTCGTAGAAGAAAGTAAACAACTCACGCAGTGACGTACACCGGTCGCTGCCGTTCTGCCCCGTACGTGACGGAACGATAACATTATCCGCTCCCCCGCAACTGGTGCAAGCTCTTATTCCGGCTTTTCGATCACGGGTATGTCCTGCTTGTGCGGGGGACCCCCAAGCCCAGGGATCAGAATCCCCGGGACCGTTGCGGGACAGCTCAGCGACGCCTAGACTGTCGCAGAATTGACGATGAGCATCGTGGCGAAAATCCCGTTCACCGATCATGCGACGAGCATCCCGCGCGCCCTGAAGGCCATCGGCGCAGCCGACCTGCTGCCAAACGACGGGCTTATCATCATCAAGCCCAACCTGATCAACACGGACGGCCCGCCGGTGACCACCGACGTACGTGCGGTCGAGGTGGTCTACAACTACTGCCGACCCCGGACCGGCGCGGAGATCGCCATCGGCGAGGGCTGCGGCAGCGGGACGACGGCCGACACGTACCAGGCCAACGGCTACGCCGACCTGGCGCGGTGGACGGGGATGCGGCTGATCGACTTCAACACCGAGCCGGCGGTAACCCTTCAGCGTGACGACGCGGTGCAGTTAAAGCACCTGCACTTGCCGAAGATCGCCATGGAGGCCTTCATCATCTCGCTGCCCGTCCTGAAGGACCACAGCTTCACGAAGACGACGATCGCGATGAAGAACATGTTCGGCCTGCCCCCGGCGCCGTTCTACCACGGCGCGTGGAACAAGTCGAAGCTGCACTCCCCGTCGACCGACAGGTCGGTGTTCGACATCTGCCTGTACAAGCGCCCGGACCTGAGCGTGGTCGACGCGTCGGTGGCGCTGACGGGCATGCACCTGGCGGGCACGCCAAAACGGTTCGACCTTATCCTGGCCAGCGCCGACTGCGTCGCCGTCGACGCCGTCGGCAGCGAACTTCTGGGGCACGACCCGCAGGGTATGGAGTATCTGACCCTGGCCAACGGCGTGCTCGGCGACATGGACAACATCGAGATCGTCGAGGAGTGAGCGAAGACGAGCACTGGCACACCAGCCCCCATTCTCACGGCGGGGCGCCGATCACCTGGAGCGATGTGGCGTCCAGCTTCATGACGAAGACCTTCCGCCCGGAGCCCATGGCCCAGAGGCAGTGGCGTTTCGGGTCAACCATCAGGCCGATGCTCGGGCCGCCGAGCTGTTTCAGGGCCCTGGCGTGTTTCGGGTCGCGCCGGGTGCCCAGCAGCACCCACCGCCCCCTGGCCGGCTGCCAGGCAACCTGCCTGTCCCCGACGAAGCCGTTATGTACGACCATGTCCAATGCCGGCACGTAAGCCGTCTCGCGAAGACGCACCCTCCTGCCGAACGTCTCGCGATTGGCCGCGGCCACCTCCTCGACCGTCCCGGCGGCCAGGTCGTACCGCCAGACCCTTCCGGTGGGTTTCCGGTAGCCGGCGGCGGCGTACATCCACAGGACGTTGCGCTTCGGGTCGTAGCACAGGGCGTTCTCGTCGCCGTGCACCACGCGGGGCAGCTTTCCCTTGACCGGCAGGGGGACCCACTTCCGCCGGTTCACGTCCAGCACGCCGAGGTACCTGCCGCGGTTCCAACAGACCACGCCGCGCGGCGTGCCGACCGTCTTGGTGTAGTACGGATGCTGGACGAAGGGCTGGTCGATTCGCCGCTCGAACTCGCGCCGGTCGGGGTCGTAGACGCACGTGCCGCCGAGGCTCGTGCAGACCAGCGTCTTCGAGACCGGATCCAGCGCATAGTTGAGGTACGTGTGGTTCATGCAGTCCGGCCGGCCGGCAAAGCCGATGCCCTTGCCGATATAGCTCGGCACGTAGGAGATGCTCCACCGGTTGATGGCCGGGTGGTAGGTGCTGACCTGGTCGCCCGGGTCGGCCATGTGACCCCCGGTCCAGTGATACCACTGGTCCCGGTCCGGGTCGAAGATCGCCGTGCCCCAGTCGCGCTGCGGTGCGGGCCTGGGCGCCTCGGGCACTTGCGTCCACGTGTTGGCCGGAAGCGCCGCCAGCCAGGCCGCGACCTTCGCGCGGTCGCCCCGCGGCGCGGCGTCGTACCAGCACGGGTCGTATGGCCTGATAACCGTGAGGTACGTTCGCCCTGGCGCGGCGCCGGCCGTCTCGCCCTGGCGGGTTTGCCGGCCGACGACGAGACGCATCAGCCAGTAGTCGGCCGTCACGCCCTTCCACCGCCCCGTGCTGGACAGCCCCAGCAGCACGTCGCCTGCCCCGCCAGCCAGGGCGCACGTCAGCGTCGGCGCGGGAGTGCTCTTGCCCTCGGGAACGATCCGTTCCCACCGGCCGGCGGCCGCGTCGAACGCCCAGATGTCGCCCAGCGGGCGGGCGGTGCGTCGGAAGTAGATGAACCTGGGCAGATACGTGCTGCCGCCCACCAGCGCCAGGGCCTTCCGTTCCGGCAGCCAGACCAGCCGACCGGGTGCGCGGCGGGCCTCGGGGCGGACCTTCGGGAAGACACGGCGCCAGGACCGCTTCGCACAGTGGTAGACCCACGTGTCGTTGAGCAGGTAGTCCCCGTGGTCGCCCCCGAAGACCAGGACGTGCTTGCCCACGGGATCGTACCCCACGGCGGCGCCGCTCCTCGGCCCGGGCAGGGCCCGCAGGCAGTCGGCCGCCTCGTCCAGCGACCAGGCGGCGGTGAAGATCGTCGCGAGGATATCCGCGTCGAGCCGGCCGGCTGCCAGAGCGGCCCGGGCCGAACGAAGGCCGGTCAGGGCCGCGGTCGTTCCGCTCGCGGCGTGCTTGACGGCCTGCTTTCGCCAGCCGTCGGCTTTCGCGCCGCGCAGGGCAGCGGCGGCGGCCAAGGCCTTCTCGACGGCCTGCTCGACGAGCCTGCCCGGGGCGCCTTTGGCCGCCTCGGTCTCCCTGCCCGGTGCCATGGCGGCGTAGAAGACGTTCCGCGCCGCCGCCGTCGCGTCCCGCGCCGGGACGATCGCCGCGGCCAGATGCTCTCGCAACGTATCCAGCAGCGCGTCACGCGATGCCAACCGCCGCCACGTCTTGTCCTTCAGCGACAGCGCCCAGTGGCCGACGAATCCCGCCGGGGCGTTGCCCGTGCGACCCCCGATGAAGAGGATCTCCTCGTTGATCGGGTCGAAGACCGGGCTGGCGGCTTCCATGAACACGGTGGTCGGCCCCCACTGACCCGGCCAGACCCCGTCCGACCCGGTCGGCGGTCGTGAGGTGGAAACAACCGTCCACCGGTGCTTGCGGACGTCGTAGGCCGCGATGGTGAACGCCTTCGGCTCGGCGTTGCAGACGAATACGCGCCCCTGCTTGCCGTCGCAGGCGACACTGTTGGCCACCCGGGCCGACGGGGCCAGACGCAGGCGGCCGTCTGCGGCCCTCAGGAACAGGCTCCCGCGGACCTTCTTGAACCCGTCGACGCCGCCCGGCGGGATGAGTTCGGCCCATTTCCGCGTCGCGGGATCGAAGGTCATGATCTCGTGCGGCTGGGCGATGCCCTCGCCGCGCGTCCACTTGTCGTCCCGCAGCCCCACGAGTACCAGGAACGTCCGGTCAGTCTCAATCCACGTCACCGCCGCGCCGATTCGGCAGCCGGCCTCATTCCGGCCGACCTTGACCCAACGGTTGGGCGGCAATTCAGCCGACGCGGCGCCGACCAGCAGCGACAGCGCCAAGACGACCGTTGTGGTTGTGGTCGTGTCTTGCTGCATCTCGTTCGTTGGCGCGAAACCTGCTCGCCGGCAGGCAGGCCGCAAGCGGTCGCAGGACGCCCCGCCCAGCAGCCTACGCGCCTGCGATGCGGGGCATTCGCATGGGCTCGCAGACCAGTATGGCCTGGAGGAACTCATGCATCAGGTCGCTCTTGAGTCCTGCCGCCGCCGCATCGTTCCACAGATTACGCGTCTCGCCGGGGTCCTGGGCCAGGTCGAACAACTCGCCCGCGTCGCCCTGCCGGTAGACCGTCAGCTTGTATCGCCGGTTCACGTACGTGCGCATGTGGCATCGCTGCGTGCCGTGGTGGTTTTCGGTGATCGACCACGTTCTGGCCGGCGGGCCTCCGGCCCACGTCTCGAGCTGGTTCACGCCCGTCATCACCAGCGGAACCTCCACCCCCGCCGCGGCCAGGCACGTCGGCGCCAGGTCAACGAGGTTCTGGATAGCCTCGGAGGTCCGCCCTTCAGGCGTTCGGCCGGGCCAGCGAACGATCATCGGCACGCGGATCAGGTCCTCGTACATGTGGATCGCCTTGGCCGTCAGCCCGTGCTGGCCCAGGAAGTGGCCGTGGTCCGTGCTGAAGACGACCAGCGTGTTGTCGGCCAGGCCAAGCCGGTCCAGGGCGTCCAGGATCCGCCCGATCTCCGCGTCCATGAAGCTCACCATGCCGTAGTAGCAGGCCATGTCCTTCTTGAGTTCCTCGCGGTCGCGCAGATGGCTGTGGGCGCCGTGGAGCCACGTGTCCGGCGCGAAATGCGAGGCGAAGTCCGGCTGGGCCTCTTGCGTCATGGCGAAGTGCGGGGGATTGGCGTCGTGCTCGCCGGGGGTCAGTTCGCCGGGGACCATGTCGGCCGGGTCGTACATGCCGGCCCACGGCTCGGAAACGATATACGGCGGGTGCGGGTCGTGGAAGTTCGAGCAGATGAAGAACGGCTTGCCGGCCTCGGCAGCCGAGGTGATCTGCGCGATCGTCCGCTCCCCGGTCCAGCGCGTGTAATGGAACGGCTCGGGCAGGTCCCACCTGCGGGCTTCGGCGTCGTAGTACCGCTTGCGCTCGGGCGTGCCTGCCACGGGCGGCCAGGCCTGGAAGTAGTCCCGCCAGTCGGCCAGACCTTTCTCTTCCATCCAGATGCCATAGTGCTGCCCGCTGTGAGACTCGTCTCCGTGGTTGCGCGCCACCTCGACGTGATGGAATCCGTACCATGGCCCGGTGAACTTCCGCCAGAAGTCCAGGTCGCGCAGCGTCGGCTGGCACTCGAGCGACTCCATGCCCGGCTGCGTGGCCAGCGGCTGGAAGTGTGCCTTGCCGACCAGGGCCGTGACGTACCCGCGCGCGGCGAGCATGTCGCCAAGGGTCGGCACGTCCTCGAAGAGCTTGGTTCCCAGGCTCCACGCGCCGTGCTGCGAGGGGTACAGTCCGGTGATGATGCTCGCCCGCGTAGGCGTGCACGTGGGGTTGGGGCAATACGCCCGGTCGAACCGCACGCCCTGGCGGCAGAGCCGATCGAGCGCCGGCGTCCGGATGCGGTCATTGACCGCCCCGAGCGTACTGTAATGCTGCTGGTCCGATGAAATCAGTAATATGTTCGGCCTGCTCTCCGTCATCTCAGACTCCTGCACGCTCTGGCCGCGGCCGTCCCTCGCCGCCAAGCCGCGCCACTTGGCCGCGACATTCTCACATTCTCAAGAACGTAAGAATGTCCCCGCCGTCCCGTATGGCCGCAGGTGACATGTTACCGCCGGGCCCTCGCCGCTGCACGCGAATCCATCGCCCCTGGAGGGCGCCGTAATGACGACGCGGCGGGGCAATGCCCGCCGCGCTCGGTCGATCGCCATCGCAACTGCGCCGCTAGGTCTGGGCTATCTCCAGTTCCTTCTGGCGTTTCTCCAGGTGGCCCCTGAGGCGATCGAGGATCGCCGAGTGCATCTGGCTGACGCGACTCTCGGACAGGTCGAGCGTCTCCCCGATTTCCTTCATCGTCATCCCCTCGAAGTAGTACAGCATGATGATCAGCCGCTGCGCCCGCGACAGCCCCCGCGTCACGAGTTCCTTCATGTCCTTCCGCTGGACGGCCAGGAGGGGGTCTTCGCTGCGCTTGTCCTCGATGACGTCTATCTCGCGAACGTCCTTGCTGGCGTCGGTCTCGTACCACTTGCGGCTCAGGGAGACCAGACCGACGGCCTTGGCGTCCCGGCGGAGCTTCCAGAACTCCTTCATGGACAAGTTCATCGCGTTGGCCAGTTCCGACTCGCTGGGCCTGCGCCCGAGTGCCGCCTCCAGGCCGCTCATGGCGGCCCCGAGCTTGTGGGCCCGCGCCCGCACCAGTCGCGGCACCCAGTCCAGGGACCTCAGTTCGTCCAGGATGGCGCCGCGAACCCGTGGGGCACAGTAGGTCTCGAACTTCACCCCGCGCGACGGATCGTATGCCCTGACCGCGTCCATGAGCCCGAAGACTCCTGCCGAGATCAGGTCGTCGAGTTCCACTTCATCCGGCAGCTTGGCGTACAGCCGGTCCGCGGTGTACTTCACGATGTGCAAGTACTGCTCCAGAAGATGGTTCCTGGCCTCATCGTTGCCGGAGGCATGGTACTCGGCCCACCACTTGCCTATCTGCTCTTCCGACGCGTTCTGCCTCTGGACCACTGCTGCCTTCATCTCGTCCAACTCCTTCCGATTACGTCCTTACCAGAACCACAGTTGTGCCTGTTCAGCACATCCCGCCGCGATTGCCCGTCAGCCGTTCGCAGCACGGCCCGGCCGCAAGTCGCCCGGTCGGACCTTGCGTATCGGGTTTCGGCATTACTGCCTCGTCTTATTCTCGACAAACCATCCATATTCTTTAGGCAGTATATCCTTTTTACGCAACCCAAACTGTCCAGACTACCTTATTTCACAAATCTCAGGGCGAATTTTCCCTACGGGCCTTCATCCAAACCACGAGGCGACCCGCCGGAAGAAGCCTTCCTTGCGTTCCACAAGCGACCCGCCGGCGCAAAGCTTTGTTGCCAATGCAGCAAGGCATCGGCTGGCCGTGCAGCGCGGATAGGCCAGCACAAACGGCTTTCGCTGACGAACGGCCTGGCTGACCTTCGCGTCGGTCAGGATGAACCCCGCATCCCAGACCGTCACGCCCAGGAACTCCCTGGCCACCGAGGCAATCCGCTGGTAGGTCGTACGCCCCTCGTGCCGATTGGCCACCAGATTGACCAGCAGGCTGACGTGTCCCTCGTAGCCGCGCTGCGACATGACCTTTATCACTGCGTAACTGTCTGTGATTGCCGTCGGCTCGGGCGTGGCCATGACCAGAAGGTTATCCGCCCCGGCGGCGAACTGGAGCACGTCCGGGCCGATCCCGGCGCCACAGTCGATGACGATCACGTCGTTTTCCGCCTCCAGGGCGGTCAGATCATCCAGGAGCCTGACCCGTTGGAACTCTGACAGGTCGGCGACCTTCGACAGGCCGCTGGCTCCGGGCACCAGTTGCACGCCGCTGGGCAAATCGATCAGGATCTCATCGAGGCTCCGCTGGCCGGCGACAACGTGTGAGAGGTTGCCCCGGACCGGCACGTCGCACAGCACGTCGAGATTGGCCAGTGCCAGATCCGCGTCGACCAGCGCCACGCGGTTCCCGGCAGCCGACATCAGGATTGACAACCCAAGTGCCACGTTGGTCTTGCCGACGCCGCCCTTCCCGGAGGCTATGGCGATCGTCCTCGTCCGCCGCGCCTCGCGGACCAGTTCCCTGAGCCGACTTGCCTGATCCTGAAGCTTCATGTCAGTTCGCTCCCACGATCAGGCTGGCCAGTTCGTGCGGGTCGGCTCTGTCGATGTCATCGGGGACTTCCTGCCCGGCCGAGACGTAACTCAGCGGGAGCCTGCAGGCCTCCGCCACGTTGAGAACCATCCCGTAAGCCTCTGCTTCGTCAAGTTTTGTCACGATGATCCGGTTCGCCCCCAGCGGGCAGAACTGCGTGAGCACCTTCGAGGCGCATCGGCGGTTGGCCGTGGCCGCCACCACCAGGTGGATCTCGTCGGCATCCGCAGCGGTCAGGAAACTGCGCAACTGGTTCAGGCGGAGGCGGTCATTCTGGCTGCGGCCCACCGTGTCGATCAGCACGATGTCCATGCCGCGCATCGCGTAGATCGCCTGGTGCATCTCCTGCGGCGTAAGCACCGTGTGAAGCGGGAGTTCTATGATTTCAGCGTACGTCTTCAACTGGTCCACCGCGGCGATTCGGTAGGTGTCGATCGTGACCAGCCCAACTCGCAAGTTCTTTTTCAACTTCATGTTAGCCGCCAGCTTGGCCACGGTGGTCGTCTTGCCGACCCCTGTGGGGCCGACCAGCGCCACCACCCGGGCGGTGGACCGCTGCGGCGGCGCCGGCTCCGGCGCGCGGTGTATCCGCTCGGCTATCAACTCGGCCAGCCGTACCCGCGCCAGTTCATGATCGGCCAACTCCTCCCCGGTCAGGCCCATGCGCAGTTCGGTGATCAGGTCGGTGGCCGTCTTCTCAGCGACCTCCTCTTCGCAAAGCCTGTTGTGCAGTTCGTGCAGCGCCGCCGGGAGCTTCGGCCCATCCTCGCCGATCCGCGAGACCATCAGGGAGTTCAACATCTGGCGGATATCGCAGAGTTGTTCCGTGATGGCCTCGGCGCGGGCCGGCTCGGCCGGGGGCGCCTCGACGGCGAGGTCGGCGGCGGCGGCCTCCGGGTCAGCGTAGCCGCCCTCGAACAGGTCAGTGTCCATGTCGCAGGTCTCATCGTGCGGGGTTTGCCCGTCCACCGCGACGGGGGCATACGTGCCTTCGAGTGGGCGGGGCAAGACGTTCACGTTCGGCGCCGCGGTCACTTCCCAGACCGGGTGCCCGCCGAACAGGCCCAAGACGCCCCCCTTGCGGAAGCTCCGCGTGTGAAGGATCACCGCGTCCCTGCCTAGCTCGTGCTTGACCTCGGCAAGGGCCTCCGACATCGTTGACGCCTGGTACGTTTTCGAATTCATGTGCCACCCACGCTTCCTATTGACTGGACCTTTACGCAATTGACTTCGTTGTATCCCAGCACGGCCGTTTCCGGCGTGACCGTCGACACTATCCGCCGTACCGTCGGGCGCACGTGGGCCGCGCACAGCAGCACGCACCTGCGCCCATCGGCCGCAAACCGTCCGGCGTGCTCCCGGATGCCGGCGCATATGGCCTGGCTCAGCTCGGCCGGCACGGCGCTGGTGGCCATACCGGGCGAGTCGGCCACATACGTCCCGATCCGCTGCTCGACCTCCTCGTGCAGTTGCAGGCACCACAAGGTGCCGTCCGGGCCGCAGTACTGCTGTGACATCGGCCGCCACAACGCCGATCGCGCCGCCTCGGTCAACTCTTCGATGTCCTCGACGTCCGCGTCGCTCTGGCAGAGGGCATCGAGTATGGCCTCCAGGTCACGGATCGGCACCCGCTCGTCCAGCAGGCGCCGCAGGACCTTCTGGATGCGGCTCACACCAAACCGCTGACGCGCCTCGGCCACCAGGTCGCCCGATCGGGCGCCCAGGTTCTCCAGCAGCGCCGTGACCTGCTGCCGCCCGAGCAGCTCGGCCGCATGACCGGAGACCACCGCACCCAGGTGCGTGGCGATCACGACCGGCGGCTCGACCACGACGTATCCGGCGGCCTCGGCGTCGGCCTGCCGGTCCGGTGCGATCCAGACGGCGGGCGTGGCGAACGTCGGCTCGACGGCCGCTATGCCGTCCAGATCGTTCTCCTGCGGCTGCCCGTCTGCTTCGGCCCGGCCCACGGCCAGCAGACGGCTCGGGTGCAGCGTCGAGCCGGCCACCTTCGAGCCGCGAATCAGGATCGCGTATGCGTTGGCCGGCAGCGAGATGTTGTCGGCCACCTTCACCGGCGGGACGAGAAGCCCCAGTTCCGTGGCGATCTGCTTGCGGAGCCCGGCGATCCGCTCCAGCAGGTCGCCCCCTCGCCAGTCGTCGACCAGCCCCACCAGCCTGTAGCCCAGTTCGATTCGTATCGGCTCGACGGTCAGGAGGTCCTCGAGGCTCTGGGCCCGTTCCTTCCGGGCCTGTGCGGCCGGGCAACGCGGCGACGCCGCAGGGACCTTTCGGCGGCGTCTCAGAACGACGGCCAGCCCGAGGCACCCCGCGCCCAGCGTCATCAACGGCAGCGCGGGCAAGGACGTGAGCGTCAGGACGGCCAGGAAGACGCCCGTGATCACCAGCACCGCCGGGTTGCCGGTCAGCTGCGCGATCATGTCCTCGCCCAGGTTGGTCCGCGCCGTGCTGCGCGTGACGATCAGGCCGGCCGAAATGCAGACGAGGAAGGCGGGAATCTGGGTCACCAGTCCGTCGCCGACGGTCAGGCGGGTGAACAGGTCGACCGTCCGCGACCACGGCCAGCCGTACTGGACCATGCCGATGTAGAGCCCGCCGAGAATGTTGACCAGCGTGATGATGACCGCGGCGATGGCGTCCCCGCGGAGGAATTTCGACGCGCCGTCCATGGCCCCGTAAAAGTCGGCCTCCCGGGCGATCTGCCGGCGCCGCTGCCGGGCCTCGCGCTCGTCGATCGCCCCGCTGGAGATCTCCGCGTCGACGGCCATCTGCTTGCCGGGCATGGCGTCCAGGACGAACCTGGCGGCCACTTCGCTGACCCGGGCGGCGCCCTTGGTGACCACCACGAACTGGATGACCACGAGCATGACGAACAGGATGACGCCGACGGCCAGCGATCCGGACGAGACGAAACTGCTGAACGCCCAGATGACCCGTCCGGCGGCGAGTTGCGCCGCTTCGGGCCCGGCCGCGCCCGCACCGGCGGTCAGGATCAGTCGCGTGGTGGCCACGTTCAGCACCAGGCGGACGAGCGTGGCCACCAGCAGCAGCGAGGGGAACACGCTGAACTCCAGCGGGGTCGCGACGTAGATCGCCGTCAGCAGGACCACCGCGGACAACGCGATGTTCGCCGCCAGGAGAAGGTCCATGAGCACCGGCGGCACGGGCACGAGGATGACGAAGATCAGCGCCGCGACGGCCAGGGGCAGTATCACGCCCCTGTGCCGTTCGACGAACCGGCCGGCCGTTCGCAAGCGTGCCGTCATCTCAGCCATGGCTCCGGTCCTCGCCCGCCGGCCCCGCGGCGCCGATGCGCATGTCCTCGCGCCGCCGCCTGCTCGCCAGGCCGCCCTGGGTGTGTTTCAATTCGTCCTGGAGTTCGCGTCGGGTCATCATCAGGTCTCGTCGGTGGCGGGCCCGCTGGTAGAGCCAGTCCAGCCCGGCCAGGGCCAGCAGCACCAGCCCTATCCGCACGCCGAGCAGGGCAACGAGCCGCCCGGCCTCGGCGGCGATCCCCGCCCCGGAAAGCCCGGTCGCGGCGACGATCCTCGGCATGGCCGGCCGTATGGTCAGGACGGCCGCGAGGGCCACGCCGGCACTCTTGGCCAGCGTCATCACCAGCCTCATCGCCGATCGCCCAGAGAAGACCCCGCCGCGTCGGCCGCCCGGCCAGAGGCGCCCGAGGTTCCACTTGAGCGGTTCGCCCGTCGCCAGGAAGCCCACCTGGAGCACGTTGACGCCGACGGCCAGCACCGCCAGGGCCGCACAGACCAGCCCGAGCGTTCCGACGGCCGGCGCCGCGGCACGCCAGAGAGACTGCGGTGCGCCGGTTCCGACGTGGCCGGCGCGGCCGAGCAGTTCCGCTGTCATGCGCTGAAGCTCGGCCAGGAGCGTCGGGGCGGCGACCGCGAGCAGGGCCATCGCACCGAGGGCGAGCACCGCGGCGGTGAGGTCCGCGCTGCGCGGAACCATGCCCTTGCGACGGGCCTCGTCGAGGCGCCGGCGCGTCGGCTGTTCGGTGCGCTCGCCTGTCCGGTCGGGTTCAGCCATCGTTTACGTTTCACCTCTCCGGCCTGTCCGTGCCGGATTGCTCACTACAGTGCTCCCAGCCAGGCGTCGATCCGCCCCAGCGTCACGGCCAGGGCCGTCTCGATCAGGCCGGCAAACGCCGCCAGACCCGCCGCCAACGCCACCAGGCCCACCAGCAGCCGAGCCGGAATGCCCACGGTAAACATGTTCAACTGCGGCACGGTCCTCTGGACCAGGCCCAGCGCCACGGTCACCAGCAGAAGCGTGATCAGGACGGGCGCGGCGATCTTGATCGCCAGGACGAAACTCGCGGCGAGCAGGGCCACGACCATGTTGAGGATGCCTTCGGCCGCGGGGAAGCCGGCCAGCGGGACGGCGCGGAAGGTGCGCCCCAGGGCGGCGATCACCTCGCGGTGACCGCCGATGGTCAGGAAGACCACCACGGCCAACAGGAACATGAACTGCCTGAGGGTGGCCCCGCCTGCGTCGCTGGTTCCGGCGTACAGTTCGGCCAGCGACAGCCCCATCTGGTGCCCCACGTGCGCCGCGCCGAGCTGCACGCCCGCGAACACGAGCCTCACGGCGTAGCCTACGGTCGCCCCGACGGCCAGTTCGCACCCGATCGCCGCGGCCAGGGCCCACAAGTCGGCCGGCACCCCCGCGATGCCCGCCGCAGGCACCAGTCCCAAGGCGAAGACCAGCGCCATCAGCACGCGGAGCCTGGCCGGGAGGGCCGATGTCGAGAACACGGGCGCCACAAGGAATATCCCCCCCACGCGGGCGGTCACCAGCAGCAGCGTTGCGGCCCAGGTTGTCTGCGACAGTGTCTCCAGCATGGGTCACGTTCTCTTGGCCGCGCGTCACGGCAGCGTCCCAAACATCTGGCGTGCGAACTCGATCAGCCGCTGTGTCATCCACGGCCCGGCGATCACCACGGCGAGGATCACCGCGGCGATCTTCGGCACGAAGCTCAGCGTGTACTCCTGGATCTGCGTGGCCGCCTGGCACACGGCCACCACCAGGCCGACCACCAGGGCCGTCAACAGCACCGGCAGCGAGACCACCAGCGTCAGCAGCAGCGCCTCGCGCCCCAGGTCGATTGCCTGCCCTGCAGTCATGGTCCTGCTCCGCAATGCACGTTATCCGAAGCTCCTCATCAGCGTGCCGACCACCAGGTGCCACCCGTCGGCCAGAACGAACAACAGCAGCTTGAACGGCAGCGAGATCAGCGCCGGGGGCAGCATCAGCATGCCCATCGACAGCAACCCCGAGGCCACCAGCATGTCGATGATCACGAACGGCAGGAAGATCCGGAACCCGATGAGGAAGGCCGTCTTCAACTCGCTGACGACGAAGGCCGGCACCAGCGCCACGTCCGGCACGTCGCGCCAGACCAGGTCGTCGCGGGCGGCCTGGTCTTCGCTCAGGAACATGTACACGTCGTCGGTGTTGCCCGTCTGCTCGATCTGGGCGATCATGAACCCGCGAACGTGTCCCCTGCCGGCGTCCCACGCCTGGGCCTGGCTGATCCTCCCGGCCGAGCACGGCTCGATGGCGTCCCGGTGCACGTTGCTGAACACCGGGCTCATCACGACGACGGTCATGAACAGGGCCAGCCCGAACAGCACCTGGTTGGGGGGCAGTTGCTGCGTGCCCAGGGCCTGGCGAAGCAGGCCGAGCACCACGATGATCCGCGTGAAGCACGTGACCATCACGGCAATGGCGGGCGCCACGGCCAGGACCGTGACGACCAGGACGGCCTTGACCGCCCCGCCGGCACCGACGGACTCGCCGAGGTCCTTCAGCACGCCGCCCATGCCCGGCGTCTCGGCCGGGGCGGTGGTCGGGGCCGTGGTCGGGACCTCTTGGGCCGACAGCGTCCCGGCCGGGGCCGTCACCGCCGCGGCGAACGCCAGGATGGTTACGGTTCGGCAGGTCATGGCCGGTCCTCCGGCCCGCCGGCGGCGGCGTCAGCCGCGGCCTGCCGGTCGCCGCCCTCGGCCAGTCGCACGAGGTCGGCCACCTCATCCGCATCTCGGATCTCCATCAACGCCGCCATGCCCTCCGGCCCGCTGCCGACCAGGACCAGCCGCCGCCCCACCCGGATCAGAAGCAACTGCTGGCGGGGCGAGACGCTCGTCCGCCCCAGCACGCTCACAGGGCCCGAGGTCCGTCCGACAAGCCGCCCGGCGCCGAAACGCCGAAGCAGTATCCGCAAGCCGAAGATCAGCGCCGCCACTACCGCCAGCGCCAGGACGGTCCTCAATACCGCCACCCACATACCGCCTCCCCCGCCGGACGCGACGGTCTTGTCTTCGATCCGGCTTCGTTCCACCGCCCTGACGGGGCGCGTATCGGCCTGCTGGCCGCCGGCCGGCGCGGTGGCGGTCGGCGCCTGGTCGGAGGGGGGGGGCTGGCCCTGCACGGGGGCCGCGGGCGGCAGCACCCCCGCCATCAGGAGCAGTACGGCAATCCATTGCCTTGTGCGTTGGGTCATTGTGTCATCGCCTGGGCAGGCGGCGCCGGGGACTGGAAGTGGCCTGGTGTCGCTGCGTCGTCCAGGATCTCGCCCATGCGGACGGCCAGCTTGCCGTCCACAACCACCGCCTGCCCTCTCGCGAGCAGGCGCGCGCCCACGTAGACGTCCACGTCGTCGTCAGATGCCGCCGACAGTTCCACAACCGTGCCGCGGGTTATCTGTGCCAGGTCGTCCGGGCCGGCCATCCGCCGACCGAGCCCGATCCGCAGTGTCACGGTCTTGTCCGCCCTGCTGCACCGGCCGTGTCCCGTCATGCCGTGCCCTCCCTGACGGCGTCGGGTGCGGTCGCGCCGCGGCCGGCGTGCAGGTCGTCCAGTTCCGCCTGGCGGCGTCTCTGGGCGGCCAGGGCGCCGGCGACCGAACGCTTCTGTGCCAGTCGATCGAGCGACCTTCGCTGCTTGATCGCGCCGGCCAGCTCGACTCGCCTGGAGGCCAGTACCTGTTCGGCCGCGGCAAGTCGGCGGCATTCGCGCGACAGTTCGCCGCGGATGTCGCCGACCTGTCGCCTGTGCCCGGTCATGTCGGGCACGGTGTCGGCGCCGTCGAGAACTGCTCGGACGGTCGCCGTGTTGTCGGCCAGCACCGCACGCAGCCGAACCATCCGGGCCTCGATCAGGCCCACGTCGCCCCGAGCGGCGGCCACCGCCTGCCGCATCCGGTCTTCCCGCTGGCGCCACACTCGCCCGAGCGTAGCCAGGGGCGTCTTGCCAGAACGTCTCACGTAGTCACCCCCGTCGGATCGATCGCTCCGACCGCCCTTCGAGAATCAATCTCCTGCCGGATCTCATTGATCCGCCGATGCAGGTCCAGCAGTTCAGTCCGGGTCTGCTCGCCCGGGGTGCGCTCGTCGCTTCGCTGGGCCAGGAACGCCCGAATCATGGGCATCACCGCGATGACCAGGTCGTACTCGGCGCTGGCGCCCCGCTGATAGGCGCCGAGGTTCACCAGCTCTTCGATATCGCTGTAGATGGCCAGCAGCCTTTGGATCTCCCTGGCCGCGGCCAGGTGCTCGGCATCCACCACGTCTGACATGACGCGGCTGACGCTGTGGAGCATGTCGACGGCCGGCCGGTGCCCGCGGTTGGCCAGGTCGCGAGACAGCCAGATGTGCCCGTCGGTGACGGCCCGGACCGCGTCGGCCACCGGGTCGGCCATGTCGTTGCCCTCGACCAGGACCGTGTAGAACCCGGTGATGGACCCGGTATCGGTCCGTCCGCAGCGTTCGAGCAGTCCTGGCAGGAGGCTGAAGACGCTCGGGGTGAATCCCCGTGTCGCCGGGGGTTCCCCCGCCGCCAGCCCGATCTGCCGCTGCGCCGTGGCCAGACGCGTCAGCGAGTCGACCAGCAGCAGCACGTTGGCCCCGGTATCGCGGAAGTACTCGGCGACGGCTGTGGCCACCGCGCAGGCCTGCACGCGAACCAGCGGGGGTTCGGCACTGGTCGAGACAACGACCACGGCCCGGCTGAGCTGGTCGCTGTCCATCTGGCGGTCCATGAAGTCGCGCGCCTCGGCGCCGCGCTCGCCTATCAGGGCCACCACCGCCACGTCGGCGGCCGTCGAACGCCCGATCATGCCCAACAGCACGGTTTTGCCGACCCCGGGGCCGGACAGAATGCTCATCCGCTGCCCCCGCCCGACGGCCAGCGCCGCATCAATCGCCCGGACGCCCGTCGTCAGCGGCTCGGTGATCCGCCGGCGACGCATGGCGGGCATGGGCTCGGGCCAGATCGGCACGCGTCCGGCCGTCCGTATCGCCGGCCCGCCGTCGATCGGGCGGGCGAAACCGTCCAACACCCGCCCCAGCATGTCCGGGCCGAGCGCCACCGTCTCCTCGGCACTGGTGAACTCGACGCGGTCCCGCCGGCAGATGCCCGTGGTGGTCCCCAGGGGCATGATGAGCGTCTCGGCCCCGGCAAACCCGATGACCCGCGCGTCGATACCCTGCCCGCCGTGAAGAATGCGGCAACTGGCGCCGATCGGCGCCGGAAAGTCCACAACGCTGACCGTCAGGCCCCGAACCGCACTGACGCGTCCGGTGACGCCCATCGGCTGGATCTGCCGAACGATCTGCTTGTGTGATTCAAGCGTCCGCATGGGGGGGTTCCGTGGTGTGGTGGTCATCGGCCGGCGCCGCGGCGGCCCCGGGCGACGGCGCGTCCGGCTGGTAGTGCCCGGGGTCGCGGGCCTCCTCGTCGGCCCGGCCGGGATGCCTGCTCCGCCCGAGCAGCGCCGCGGCAATGTTGCCCAACTGCGTCTCGATGGTGGCGTCGATGACGCCGTTTTGGCTGACCAGGACGGCCCCTCCGGGCGAGACGCGCGGGTCGCCGGCCAGTCGAGCCGAGCCGCCACGTGCCACGGCCTCAACCAGCTCCGCGAAGTCGTTCCGCAGCGACGCCAACTGGCCGGGATTGACCTTGACCACGATCTGCCCGCCGCAGTGGGCCATGTCGAGCACCTTGGCCAGGTTCGCCCGGGCCGCGTCGGTGTTCTCGAGGGCCACGCGAGAGACGATTCTTTCGGTCAACAGGACGGCCAGATCGAGTATCTGTCCCGCCGCGTCGTGAAGCATCGCTTCGCGAGCGTCGGACAACTCGGCCGCCACCCGACGCACCAGGTTCAGCGCGTCGGCGTACTGATCGGCGAATTTCCTTCCGGCGTCGGCCCGTGCTTCGCGCTGGGCGTCGGAGTGCCCGTCGGCCTGCCCGCGCGCGAGCCCCTCTTCGTAGCCCTGCTGCCTGGCCTGTCGGCGTATGGAATCGCCCTTGGCCTTGGCCTCGGCGACGATCCGGGCCGCGTCCTTCCGCGCATCGAGAACGACCTGCCGCGCCTCGACCGCAAAGTCAGGCAGGTTCAAGACCGCCGCCCTTTCGGCGGAGCAGTCCCGATCGTCAGAATCAGCCTTGATGATCCGCGTCATTGCTCTGAATCCGCCTGGACCTTCTGCCCGGGTCGCCCGGCCCGGTCACGAACGTAGTGCCCGCTGTCGGCCCGGCGCACGGCGACGGCCAGGCGCTGCTGGGCCGCCTCGACGTCACTGAGCCGAACCGGACCGATCCGGTCCATGGCCTGTCGGACCTGTCCGGCCGCCTCGCCCGCAAGCCCGGCCAGGACCTTGGTCCGGATCTCGTCTCCGGCCGTCCGCAGGGCCACGGCGATATCGTCGCTGGGCAGGTCGGCCAGGGCCCGCCCGAGCGTTTCAGGCGACAGGGCGGCGATGTCCTCAAACTCGAACAGCCGACGCCGGATCGTCTCGGCCAGGGCCGGCTCGTCGTCCTGGAGGCCGTCCAGCACGGCCTGCTCTCCCTCGTAGCCGACGTGGTGCAGTATCTGGGCGGCGGCCGATACGCCACCGGCGGCGGCGCCGGGGGCGTTCTTCATTCCCATGCGTGCGGCCAGCCCGCGGGCGATCTCCCCGGCGACCTGCCCGGGCGGGGCCTCCAGAGAGGCTATCCGCCTGACCACGTCCACCTGCCGATCGGGCTCCAGGTGGGCCAGGACCGCCGCCGCCTTGCCCGGGCCAAGATGCGCCAGCACCAGCGCGATGGTCTGGGGATGCTCGTCGGCCAGCAGCGACTGCAACTGTTCGGCGGGCGTGTCAGCCAGGAAAGCGAACGGCCCCGGCGAGGATTGTCCGGCCTCGCGGGCGTTCGCCGTGGAGTTGGCGGCCTGGTCGGTCTGTGTTTCGCCGGCGTCCGGGCGGGAGGCGGATGCCAGCCGCCGCCACACCAGCCAGCCCACCATCACAACCGCCCCCGCACCGGCGGCCCATCGGGCAAGGGCGATCCACGAGCCGCGCCCCGCCTGCCTGGAGGGGGGGCGGGTCGCTATCGCGCCCTCCGGGCCGACGTGCGACACATCGTGATGCCACGTGACGCTTACAGCGCCGGGATCGGCCAGTTGGGTCTCGTGCATCACCACCTGCTTGATCTCCGACTGCCGGGCCGAGGCGAACGCCTCCAGCCGCTGTCCGGCCCCGTGGGCGCGGTGGGTCGAGACGAGATAGCTGCGCGGGATGGAGACCGCCGCGCCCACACATCGCCCGACGTGATCGGCCCGGGTGTCCGGCGGGACGGCGCGAACGGTGACGACCACACCGTCGATGTACGCCAGGGCCTTGCGGACCCTGGCGGCGTGGTAGACCTCCGCCTGGCGGATGCGCATGGCCGGACCGTCGGCCGGAGGGGCCGGGGCGGGACGGTAGCTGCGGCCCTTGCCGTCAACGATACAGACGGCCTGGCGGTCCAGGTCCGCCACGCTGGCGGCCACCATGTCCGCTATCGTCTCGCACAGGTCGTCGTCGGCCGACCGCCCGGGCCGCATGGTCAGCTTGACCGACGCCCCGCCGGGCCGACCCGGGCGACCGAAGCGGCCGCGCGAACCGTCCGACAGGATCACCGTGGCTGAATCGACCCCGGCCAGCGAGGAGATCTGCCCGCTCAGCACGGCCATCTTCGCCACGTGCCAGCGCCGGTCGGTCTGGGCCTGGCTGGACCAGATGTCGCTGCTCTCGGCGAGTGTCCTGAGGTCGTCCAGGGCCTCGGCGGTGGGTGACCGGCCGGCGGCAAGGACTGCCCGGGCGGCGTCCAGGCTTTCCGGTCCGACGCAGAGGCGGCCGTCTGAAATGCCACAGGAGATGCCCCGCCTGTTCAGGTCGGCGCGAAGCTCGCCCAGGCGGCCGGCGGCCAGGAGCTCATCCGTTACAGGCACGGCGTCGGGTGCGGCGGCGGCCAGGGCCAACCAGACCGCCCCCGCGACGGCCAAGGCGGCCAGGGCGGCGGCAACACAGCGCCCGCCGGCGCTCATCGAGGCGATGCGTCCTGCGGTCCGCCTGAGGTAACCTGTCAGTTTCTCCATGTCGCCCGGTCCTCCATGACCGGGAGCCGTGACACCTCAACCTGACCCGCCAGGCGAGGGTCGATTCTCATGTGCCGCCCGGGGGCCTAGCCCCCGTCGCGACGGGCGAAATACTCCCTGATATCTTGAAGCGACTTGCGCTGTTCCTTCAGTTCCGCAATGGCATCCAGCCGCTCGAACACGGATTCGTCGTAAAGCCTGTGCCCCCCGGCCGTCCACTTGGTTTCGTGCAGGAGGCCCATGGTGGTGTAGTTGTGGATGGTCTGTCGGCTCATGGCCGAGTACTCGACCACCTCGCCGATCCGGTAGAGCTTTGGCGGCCTGACCCGACGGGGCCTGCCTCTCCGGCCCCACGGTCGCTGACCTCGGCCGGCGGGCGCACCGGCAGGTGGGTCCGGACCGCCGGGATGAGACGGGCTCGGAGCGAAATCGGCGTTCCCTGTTTGTCCTTCAGTGACTCCTGAGTTGTAACTCTCCGTCATGAATTGTTCCCGTTCACTGATGCCCATTTGCGATCAAAGATGCGATGAAGATACTTTACGTTTTATAAAATGTATAGATTAACTCACGCCCCCGGCAACACAAAATCCGTTTTTCTGAAAAAAAATTCCTCCAGCCCCCCCCTGCCCCGGATCAACACTTGCCCCGTCCACCAGACAGAGCCGCGGCGCCCGGCCGCGGTGTTCTTGTATCGCACCAACCGACTCTTCTCCGGCGCAGAGTCCGTGCCGCGTGCAGATGTGTTGTGAGTACGGCGGTTAGAGCAAATCCAGCAGTTGGGCCGGGGCTGTGATGATCTGCCTGGCGCCGCCGGCCTGAAGCTCCTCCACGTCGCGGAAACCCCACGTAACCCCCACGGCGTACATGCCGGCGCTGTTGGCGGTCATCATGTCCGTGCCGGTGTCGCCCACGTAGAGCGTGCGGGCCGGTTCGGTACCG
>Ga0180432_10001198_pt1 | contig 41420 bp, 32 predicted proteins | sample SS_ome_10_FD_132414 | JGI IMG/M metagenome (GOLD analysis project Ga0180432, IMG submission 132414) | Hypersaline lake sediment archaeal communities from the Salton Sea, California, USA - SS_1_MS_2 metaG | ecosystem: Environmental > Aquatic > Non-marine Saline and Alkaline > Hypersaline >... | reverse complement strand
GCGCGCAAGTCATCCCTTAGAAAGATCGTAATCTGTCGCGTTGGAAGGGAGCGGCCCGTTCGCTTTGCGGCGCGCGAACTCGCCCGCTACTTGACGTCAATGTTGGGAACGACGGTAGAGACGCGTGCTGCCACTTCTTACGATCCCGACGGTGCAGGAATATGGCTCGGCGTAGCGTACGCCTTCGGCGATGCGGTACCCGTTCGTTACCGCTCCTCCAAGGACCTTTTCGACGACGGAATCTATATCAATGCAAACGGGGAGCACGCGGTTATTGCAGGGGCTAATCCCCGCAGCGTCGTCTTCGCAGCGTACCGCTTTCTCGAAGAGCTTGGCTGCCGATGGTTCCGCCCGGGACCAAAAGGAGAGCGTGTCCCCCGGGTCACGCTGCCGCCTGCGAAGCGAATACACATCGCGGAGCGCCCTTCGGCACGTCACCGCTGCATCTGCATCGAAGGCTCATGCTCGTTCAAGCATGTCCGGGACATGATAGACTACTCTGCTAAGCGTGGATTCAACGCCTACTTCTTCCAATTCCGAGACGCCTTTCCCTTTTTCAACATATGGTACGGGCACGAGCGCTTTGCCGGGAAACCTCCCAGGAACCTGACCTCGACAGAATCGATGGACATATGCGACCGAGCAAAGCGCCAAGCGACCAAGCGAGGCATCATCATCCATAGCGTCGGACACGGATGGACCAGCGAACTCTTCGGCATCCACCCTACCAGTTGGGGGCCGGACAGCAAGCTTCCCCCTGGAGTCCGCCAGTACTTCGCCATGATACGGGGCAAGCGCGGCATGTTTCCCAGAGTCCCGGCTACGAACTACCTTCCCCTAATCACGAATCTGTGTTACTCGAATCCAAAGGTCCGGTCGCTGATGGCGGAAGACGTCGTTGAGTACGCCGAATCGCACCCGCGCGAGGAGGTGATTCACGTCTGGCTGGCGGACGGGAATAACAACAACTGTGAATGCGAGAATTGCCGCAAGGCTCGCCCAAGCGATTTTTACGTCCAGCTCCTTAACGAAATCGACGAGCGGCTGACAGAGCGCGGCCTAGCTACGCGCATAGTATTCCTGGCCTACGTTGACTTACTGTGGGCGCCGACGAAGAGCCGTATTGCCAATCCAGACCGGTTTATTCTGATGTTCGCCCCAATCACGCGCTCCTACACCACATCGTTCCTCGAAAGACCTCCCGGAAGACCCGAGAAGGTTCCGCCATACGTCCGCAACAAGCTCACCTTCCCTAAATCTCCCCAAACGAATCTCAAGATGCTCGAAAAATGGAAGCGCCGCTTCGACGGCCAGTGCGTGGATTTCGACTATCACCTTTGGACGCGATCCTTCAGCGACCCGACGCTCATGCAGATGAGCAAAGTGCTGTTCAAGGACATTGGGGGCCTGCACAAGCTTGGGATGGACGGCTTCATCAGCTGCCAATACCAGCGCGTTGCGTTCCCGACAGGCATTGCCCTCCACGTAATGGGGAAGACATTATGGGATCGCGGGGCAAGCTACGACAGGATGGTGCACGAATACCTTGCCGACCTGTTTGGAGAGCGCGGGAGCGAAGTGCGCAAATATCTCGAGAAACTCGCTTCACTGTTCGACCCCACGTACCTAAGGGGGGACAAACATGGAAAAGAGGCGGCAGAGGAGGCCAAAGCCAAGTGGGGGGATATACCGACCCATGTCGAGGGATTCCGGCCCGTCATCAAGGAAGGTCTGAAATCAAAGGAAAAGTTCAGGGCCCACGCATGGAAGATTCTCGAGGATCACGCGTGGTACTCCCGCGCTTGCGCCGACCTCTTCAGGCAGCTAATGGACAAGGAGGAAGAGGCTGTAGACACTTACATACGCATCGAGTCAGGGCTAATGCGGCGGCGTTCGCGCCTCACTCCGGTGCTCGATGTTCATACGGTGCTGCGCCTGCTGCGAGGAAAGATCGTCGGAAGGCGCTGACGCCTTTCACTGGGTACGCCGGCTTTCCCCAGCATAACTCATGCGGCCGGACCGGCCGCTACGCAGCCACGGAGTTCGTGGCGAACAAGACCAGGGCCTACTGCCCCCGCCCGCTCTCGCCCGGGTCCCCCTCCGCAGAAGTCCTTCTCATGCTTTGAATATGGGCGTCGAACGCGCCGGGCTCAACCGCTTTTCCGACTACCTGGCTCGCAGCCAGTTCGCCCTCCGACATGGCTGTCAACTGGCTCGGCTCGTGCGCCACGTGGGGGGTCAGGAAGATCAGCAGCTCGGTCTTTTCCTTTTCGTCAATGGTGCGACGGAACAACATCCCCAGCAGCGGAATGTCCCCCAGCAGAGGAACCTTCCGCACGGTTCCGGTCTTCCGGTCTTCCACCAGCCCTCCGATGACGATTGTCTGACCGTCACGCACTGCGACGCGGCTTTCCGCAGAACGTTTTGCATACACCGTAGCGTCAACATCTTCGGAGATGGGAACCGTCGTGGTGGTGAGTGTCGAGACTTCGGGATAGATGTCCATTATCACCAGCCCGTCGGAGTTGATGTGCGGAGTCACTTCAAGAATGATCCCTATGTCCTCGTAAGTAATCGTGTTGATCGTCTGCCCTGTTTCCGTGGTCCGCGTGTTGCTGATGAACGGCACCCTCTCGCCGACGGTCATCACGGCAGGCTGGTTGTTGCTCGCCAGTATGTACGGCCGTGAAAGGACATCAAGTTTTCCCACCTCTTCGAGGGCGCGCAAAGCTGCGCTAACGTCTGTGTGAACCAGTTTGTAGATTAGCCCTTCTGTCTTGCCGACGACATCGAAATCGGTGAACAATTCCGACCCCTCGGGCTCGATGTTGAGAACGGAGAACTCAATGCCCAGGTCAACCGTCGTGCCGTGGGTCACCTCAGCTATCAGGACCTTTATGAGGACTTGCGGGATTGGCTTATCCAGATCCGCCAGGATTGCTCTGATGCGCCCGAAATTCTCGGGAGCCGTCATGATTATAAGCGAATTGGTGTCTTCATCAGCCACAACATAAACTTGTCCTGAGAGTCCGCCTATCGTTTCCTGCGTGACTGACGACGACTGGGTAGTTCGCTGCCCGAATACGCTTCCCGTCCGGCCGGTGGTAGTCTGCGTCCTTCCTCCTGTGGTCCCCGTCGTCCCCTGAGTTTGACTGAACAGATCATTGAGCACGGTCTTCAGATTTTCCGCCTGCGCATACTTGAGCTCGTAAACGAGTATCGATTCCTGCTCAGCAGGATTCGCATCGAGTTCATTAACCACCTGCGCAACCACCTGCAACGTGTCTCTCGGCCCCCTGACCACCAGGGTGTTGGTTCTGTCGTCCCCGACCGCGTTCACCTTCGGTCCCGGAGCTTGCGCTTCCGTCGTCGTGTCTTCCCTTCTCCCAGGACCCATGAATTGTATTCGACCTCCCAACGGCTGCCGGGACGATTGGGCAGATGTCTGAACTTCCTCCTCTTTGAAGACCTCGTTAATGAGTTTCGCCGTCTCGACGCCATCGGCATAACTCAACTGGAACACCACAACCTCCGCAACGGTGGACATGTGTGTATCAAGCGCCTGTACGATCTCGACCACCTTTCTCACGTTGGCACCGGTGTCGGTCAGGATCAATGAGTTGCTGCTCGCGTTAGCCGACATCTCGGCATACGACGGGATCAGAGAGGCCAGATCCTCCCTCAATCTGACCGCATCTGCGTAACGGATCGGGATCACCTGCGTGATCATGTCGTCCGTTGGTTCTATCTCATTCGGGTCGTTTCCGGTCCGGACAGGAATGTTACGTACCTTTGCCTCGGACAGAGGAACGATCTTGAGTATGCGCCCCATGCGGATCGCCGCGTACCCCTGTTCCTTGAGAGCCGTGTTAAGAAGGGCAACCGCTTCTTCCACCGTCAAGGGCTGGCGGCTCACAACGCTAACGCGCCCATCCACCGGTACGTTGAGGACGACCGTGAGCCCGGCGGATTCGGAAAGGTACTCAAGCACGGCCGACAGGGAGACCCCGTCGAAGTTGAGCAGAATCCCCCCTTCGTCGGAAGGTTGTTGGCCGACGGTCTCCTCCTGCCCCGCAGTGGCATCAATTGGACCGGCGACGGTGACAAAAAGTCCCGCCAGGGCCAAGCCCCAAAGGCCTTTCCTCAAACGCCCTATTCTCGTCGAGCACCCGCTTGCGAAGTGTCGCCACCTATTGAGATGAGTCATCTTTGAAGTTCCTTTTCTCGTTTCTGCCTAAGCCGCTCCAGTATCTCAGCTTCGGCGCTCCCAGCAACGGGGGCCTGGTCGGTCGCCGATGTCCCCGAAGGAGACAGCGCCGAGCCGGTTGCGCCCGCCTTCCCGCCTTCGAGAGTTCCGCCCATTCCTACGACTTCGACATGGTCGTCCTTTTGGTATTCGATCATGTCCAGCGTAACGCTCTTTATCCGTCCTTCGAGCAATGCGTCTCCGTCCCGCGCCGCTATCGTCGCTCCGGTCCTGATGTTCTCAAGGAACGCAACATATCTGTCGCCCCGGCCGGCAATCCCCGTCAGCACCACGAAACGCTCCGGTGGAGGGGGAAGGGGAACCGCATCCGGCTCTTGCCGGGCAACGACGCTTCGTCGCTCCCTGGAGAAAATGTTGCGCTCCGCGAGAACCCCGTAAGACTCCCAGGCCGGGCGGCCATTCCCGGCCTCAGCCGCGGGGCTCGAGCGCGCAAACACAACCATCAAGACCATTACACCGACACCCAGATGGAACGTGGTCTTCATTGTTGGACCCCTCGCTGCGCCGGGCCTTGCTCGCCTTTGGCCGCTGGTTGACTCACAGCAAGATAGAGTGTCGACACACGCAACTGTAGGGACAGCAAGTCTGTTCCCTCGCGCCGCGACCCAAGCTGCATCTCCTTGATCCGAAGCGGGATTGAGGTCGTTTCCACGAGCCACAAGAACCGTGACACAGCGCTCATGGGCCCTGTCGCGGCAGCTTGGAACACGATCTCGCGCAAGTCCTCTCCCTGGTCAAGGCGCTCGGGCTTTATAGACCACAGATCCAAGCCTGCGTCGCCCGCCCAATCCTGCATCGCGTGGAGCACCTGGCTTTCGGCCTCGCCGGCCTCCATCTTCAGGCCTCCTGCTACCATCTTGTTCCACTTGCCGACCATCACGCCCTTCTGCAGGAACAGGCTCGAGGCAAGCTCCAGTTCGCCGGTTAGCGCCTGGACCTCGTTCACAGCCTGGGCGTTCAAATCCGTAATCGGAGTCAGCACGTACCTGTCGGCGACGAGCAATGCCAACGCGCCTATGGCTGCAAGCGCAATGTATCGTTCCCTTTTCGAGAGAATCACGCCGTTACTCCCAGTCCAAGAAAAGAAAGCTCATGGCAAATGATGATTCGGAGCCTCCGCTTTCCGCGCCGCGAGTGTAAAGCAGCTTGACGTCGCCGAATCTGCCGGAACTCTTGAGTGCATCCAGCAACTTAAGCGTAAGTGATTCATCTGTGGATTTCCCCGAAACCAGCCCTCTCATATCCTCCGTAAGAGCCAAGCTCGTCGTCCAAATCCTTCCGTCTTCCGGGAAAGCGAGAGTTAGTTCACGCAGGCAGTCCAGCAATCCAGGTCTGTGGTCATACCAGCCTCGAGCCCCGGACACGCGATCGATTACTTCCCTGGCGGCCAGAATGTCCGCACCCATGTCGGCAAGACGCCCCCTCAGCACGCCCGCCTCTTTTTCTCGCGCTCGCCAGTCTGCTACCAAGAAGAGACAGGCGGCCAGCATGGCGATGACCAGGACTCCCGCCCAGGCGATCTGGCGCCTGGGCGCAGCCTTCCTCCGCACCGTCAACCGCGAATGAAAGAAGTCCAACGAAAGCAACTGAGGCCGCAAGCCGACAAGCCCTAACGCGGCCGCCGGGGCAAAGCGACATATCTCCGCGCTACCGCCAAGCGTCGATCCTGCAATCCCCAAGGCGGTGAGATCCTCCGGCGCGACTACTTCGACCCCCAGCCGCCGACCCAGGACATCCAGCTCGCCGTCCTCCAGGCCTATGCCGTTCCATACCGTGAGCTCCCTCGCGTCGACATCAGACGTGCCCCCCGGCAGCAGCGACACGATACGACGCAGCAGATCAGCGACCCTTTCGACACGTGGCCTCCTGGAGGCTTCCCTCGAGTCTTCCGGTTCGCCGTCGGGCAGGGGGATGCGCCTCAGAATTCGAATCTCCCCTTCCCGCTGCACTGCGAATTCGGCGCTCCCTTTCGCCAGATACAAAGTGAGACCTGACCCGCGCCCTGCAAGTGCACCAGCGGCCCCAAGGGCCGCCACCGAGGGTGTGACGGCCCGCGGCCTAATACGAGCGGCCTTCGCCATAGCGAATATCTGGTCCACCTTTTCGCGTAGCGTCGCAACAACCACAACAGGCCGATTGCACGCAACGTCAGCCCTGTCAACGTAGTCGATTGCCAGGTCATCAAGGTCACTGGCAAAGGTTCGCTCCGCTCGAAGGCGTAAGATTCCGGCCAGAGAGCCGCCTCCAACCGGGGGAACCTGCTCTTCCTTGACAACCAGCCATTTCGAGGGCAACCCAAATATGGCGTGTTTGGCCGAGAAGCGTTTGTCAAGCAGGAACTTGCGCAGCGCTTCTCCCAAACGCGCAGGCTCTTGCAGAGAGCACTCTCCCGAGAACCGGAACTCCTCCGCACGGGTAACGACTGTCCGCCCCGCTGCGCTGCAAAGCTCCACGGCTGCGATCAAATGCTCTTCGACCGCCAGGCCAAGAATCCTCCGCTTCCCGAACATGGCTACCCGGCTCCTTTCCCGGCGGAGATGACCGAATCTGATAGAGGAGTTCCGCCACGAAGCGTCGAGACTATCTCTGCCGAAAGCGGCCAACCGAGGTGGGTGAGTTCCTTCCAGTAAATGACGCGCGGCGAACCGTCCCCGGCATCGATCACGGCGCGATGTCGCTTGAAGGCCCGCCCGTTCCCGCTGACGCTGACGATATCGGCCGAATACTGGAAAGAGCGTGTCGTGATGTGACCCCCTATCGCGGTCGCCTTCTCCTGCGAGAGCGCATCGGCAACCCACGCTATGCTGCTAAGGTCGGTGCCCGCGTCGCTCCGGCGTGCGATAAGAGCGTCAACGTCGGCTTCGTCAAGCTCCGGAAGGCAAAGCAGCACCTCCCGCGAAGCTGTGTTTACATTGACTAGGCCGACGAGTTCCTCTTCCCTGCTCGTTGTGAGCTGGTCCGCGATCGGCTCGAACTCGGATATCGTCAGCCCGGTTCGGAAGTAGAAATCGAGGACATTGAGAAAGGGTTGGCCCGACTGGACCAAGTCCATTACGAAATAGAACTTATCCTGAGGAACGCTCGTCCGCAGGAGGCGAGAAAGTTCCTGGGTGTCAAAATCGTTGACGTTTACGCGCTGTTCACCCAGGGCAGATTCGTTCGGCTCGACGCTGTACACGGTGGCGTAGTCAAGCAGCCCACGATCTAGATTGCCGTCCCGGTCGTCCGCCGGCTCCGTCTCGGACCCGTCGTTCTCGTTCGAATCCAGCACCCCGTTCCTGTTCACGTCCTCGCCGAAGAGCAACTCGCGCGATGCGCCTCTAACCATCAATACTTCCTCAACGGTCTCAAACGGGGCGTTCTTGCAGTAGTAGGGGGCTTCCAGCAACAGGTAATACTCGCTTTCCGCACCGCCGAGCGACACCTCGTCATCGCCGTCCCGCCAGTCTATGATGGCCGCTGCGAGTTCAGCGGTCATGCTTGGCAGCTTCAGGAGCATGTCCAGAGTAGCCGAGTTGATGTTGATCTTGGATGCCTCATCGGTAATCCCGAAATAGTGAGTTCGATCGTCATCAAGCCTGGCCCGAAGTACCCAGAAATAACCTTCTCCTACCTGGACTTGTTCAAAAGCCGCCTCGTCATCAGAAAGCGTCGCCCCCTGCGCTGATTCGATCTCCCAAACAACTAGATTAAGCGCGGCGCGCGCAACCCATGCCGCCTGCAGCGCGGCCACGTCGTTGGCCGACGTTATGGCCTCCACACGTATTGTTCGCGCAAAGACCAACACCAGCCCTGCCAACACCAGCACTATCCACATCGTCACGATCAGCACCGTCCCTCGGCTCGACAGGTTGCATGAGGTGCTGAAAGGACGCCGATGGTTACGCATGCCGCGCCGGGCGCTCAGCCTTGTTGCCATTGCCGTTCGGTTGTGCGTCAGCCTCATTGCGGTCGCCTTACTGTGTTCTGGATTGACCTGCCGCCCCATCCCCATCCTCCTCGCCACCGCAGGGCAGTATCAACAAGCGTGAAAGCTCATAGCTTCCCCTCTGAGGGCCTTCTTCACCCCTCTTGCCGACAGCAACGCTGACCTGGACGGCCACAGGCAGAGCATTCCCCTGGGTAGTCGAATCCCAGCTATCCAACCAGTCCTGCCCGTCGAAATACGTGAAATTCAAACCCGTGACGTTACGGCACAGAACGTCTTCCACCGGTTCGGGCACCTCGGGTGCAAGCAGGTTCGTGGTAATGCGGCGCACGAGCACACCCTCATCGCCCTCCGAAAGGAGTTCGAAGGCAAATTCCACCTTTCTGATGTCCGAGGACCTTTCCCCGGACACAGACTCGTGGGCGCTCGCGTGCAACCTCAGCGTGTCGGCGTCCTGCCCTGAGTCATTCTGTGCATCGGTGCCCAAGAACTCCCCAGCCAGAATGCCAACCGGCGGCAACGAGGATTCGATTTCCTGCCGCAGCATCTCGACCGCCAAGCCGACCGCCCGGACCGGCTGGAGCGCCGCCTCGGCGGTACCCCTCGTGCTAAACGCTATGTCGAAGCTTGCATAGAGTGACCCTGCCAGTATGCTCATCACTGCCATCGCCAAAAGTATCTCTAGAAGAGTGAAGCCTGACTTGTTAGCTCCAGCGAACATCGTTCCATCAACTCCCGCCGCGGCCGAGGGTGGTCAGGCTGATCAACTCCGTTCTTCCCCGCCTCGTCCAGTACACGCCAACCTTGACTTCCTGCAGCGTCGTGTCTTGCCACTGCTCGACTTCGGCAGTCCAGCCATATCCGGGAAAGTCGGGTTCGAAATCACCACTCGAGCCGCCCTCCTGCCACTCCCCGGTCGCCAGCAATTCGGCGAGCTTCGCATCGGCCAGCGAGGCCGCCTCGAAACGCTCCTTCGCTGACCCAGCCAGGGCCGTGACGATCGAAACGCCTTTCATCACAGCAGGCATAATTATCGCCACCAAGACTATGCTGGTGAGCACCTCCAGAAGGGTGAACGCCGCTGGGCGACCCAATTCTCTTCTTGATGCTCTCCGGGACCGTGTCATCTGATCTGGCCTCCCGTGTTCGTCGCGACCCTATAGGGCTCGGCAGGTGAGAGCGAGGCGATCTCGATGCTTTTTCCATGCCTGCCGGTCAACCTAATAGTGGCCACCTCCGCCCTACCGTTTGGGAAAAAGCCTACATGGGTACGGTCGGGCGTGGCTCCTTCTACGCTCAAAGTGAGAGTCGTGCCCTCTGGTAGCAGAAACTCGCGCCCGAATTCCGAGCCGAGCGTTCGGAATGCCCCTTCGCTCTGCGCCGTCAGCCGGTAGCTGAGCTCATCGAGGTCGAAGTTGAGCCGGTACGGCCTCCCTTCGACGGCGGCTTGCGAACGCGCGAATTGCGTGAGCGCCACGATCGAGGCCGCGGCGTCTTCGGTTTCTCGCGAAGCGAAGAAACCGCGGAGCGAGGGCGCAGCCATCGCCATTACAGTGACGAAAATCACCATTACAAGCACCAGTTCAAGTAGGGTAAAAGCTCTCTCCCGCGGACGAGGCTCCGGCGCGTGCCTCGAACTCCGACAAAAATGCGAAGCATGACGTTCCGCTCTAACGTTGGGACCAATTGTCAATGTCATCTCCGCCGCCTTCTTGCCCGTCCGGCCCCAGAGAGTACAGGTCATATCCGCTCGTATTGTGCTGGCCGGGGAACTTGTATATGTAAGGACTCCCCCAGGGATCATTGGGGACGCCGCGCTTGATATATGGCCCGTTCCAGCCCTTCATGCCGCTGGGCTGAGTGACCAGAGCTTGGAGCCCCTCTTGCGCAGAAGGATAACGGCCAACCTCTATTTCCAGGGCGTCCAGGCACACTTCTAGGTTGGCTACGTCCGTGCGCGCCGCCGTGATGCGTGCCTGTTCCGAACGCTTGGTGAATTTGGGCACCACGACGGCGGTCAGCACTCCCAGAATTACCACCACCAACAGGAGCTCGATTAGCGTAAACCCCCTCATGAATCCTCGTCGAAGTGCGGGGCGCGCTGATCGACGTAGTACATCGCTCATCGTCTTTCCTCCCTGGCCCCGACCTCCGGGGGCTAACGAATAAGGTCCTGAAGGGTGAACACGGGCAGCAGCATCCCGATAACGACCGTTGCGATCAGTCCAGCCATGATCAACAGCAGGGCGGGCTCCGCCAGGGCAACCAGCATCCTGAGCCGCCGGTCCAGCTCCCCTTCGTAAGCCGCGGCCAGGCGTACCAACTCCTTATCCAGCCTTCCCGTTTCCTCCGCCACTGCCACCATCTCAGTGACGGATGCCGGGAAGAGTTGGGGGCTCGCCAGAAGTGTTTTGGCAAGCGGAGCCCCGTGCTGAACTTCCTCGATGGAATGACTAACCGCATCAGCAAGCACCTGATTTCCGATAGCAGCCTTCGCCACTCGCAGCGCCGACACCAGCGGTACACCTGCGCCGACGAGCGTTCCCAGCATTCGGCAAAAACGGACAAGGGCGAAACGCGCCACCACCAGTCCCACCGCGGGAACGCGCAACGTCGCACGCTCCACAATACGCCGCCCGGATTCGGAAGCGACAACCCGCCTCGCCGCAAGCAGCACGAGTCCCGCCGCTATCAACACCACGCCGCCGCGCCTCGTAACCCACTTGCTTGCAGACACTATCCCCAGGGTGAGCCGCGGAAGAGAGCCACCGAACTCAGCGAAGATTGCCGAGAAGCGGGGGATAAAAAATGTGAGAAGAAAGGTCAGCACAGCACACGCCAGAACTGAAAGAACAATCGGGTACACGAGCGCAGCCTTCACCCGCCCCTTCAAGTCTTGTTCACGTGATCTGAAGTCGGCGATCTGCTCCAGTGCCACGTCAAGGAACCCCCCCGTCTCGCCCGCTCTGACCATTGCCACATCGACAGGCGGAAACAACTTCGGCCACTTGCTCATGGCGTCGGCAAGCGACATGCCTCCCACGACGTCGTCGTGTATGCTTTCCCATCGCTTCCTGGCGGCCGGCTGTGCGGCCTCACGACTCAAAATCCTAAGCGCTTTGCTGAGGGGAACCCCGCCGGCCAGCAAGTTCGCAAGCTCCCTGGTAAAGGCCTCCACGCTGCCGCGGGACACGTGGCTCGGGAAGAGGAGGGCGGGCAGAGTGACCGCGGCAGGTGCTTCACTTTCCGCAACAGTCACAGGGAAAAGGCCCCTTCCGATGATTTGGTCCACTGCTGCCGACCGGCTTTCTGCAACCAGACGTCCCGTGATGCTCTTGCCGGCCTGGTCAACTGCCTCGTACCCGAAAGCGGGCATCACTCACCACCCCGTTTCACCTCGTCAGAGAACAATCGAACGCTGCTGCCGTTCACACGTTCGTCCTTGGTCACCCTGAGGACTTCCTCGATCGTCGTCCTCCCGGCAAACACGTGTCGCCAGCCGTCCTCCCGTAGGCTCTTCATTCCGCCCTGCGCGGAAAGACGCCTGACCTCTCCCGCCGAAGCTCGCTCCAATATCAGCGCACGTATCTCCTCCGTCACCGGCATGAACTCCATGATCCCTGTTCGCCCTTGATAGCCGGTTTCCCGGCATTCCCGACATCCTTTCCCCCGGTACAGCACGTCAGGGAGAACCGGTCCCAATTGATCCTCCAGCACCTCCCTGTCAGGGGGAGAGTACTCCTCTTTGCACTTACTACATATCAATCGGACCAGCCGTTGCGCCAACACGGCCTCCAGAGACGAGGCCACCAAGTAAGGCTCTATCCCCATATCCACGAGGCGTGTGAGGGCACCTGGAGCGTCGTTCGTGTGGAGCGTAGAAAAGACCAGATGCCCGGTCAGAGAAGCTTGCACCGCAATCTCGGCAGTCTCCCGGTCGCGAATCTCGCCGACAAGGATCACATCGGGGTCGTGGCGCAGTATGGAGCGGAGGCCGCGCGAAAAAGTAAGGCCCGCCTTTGTCGAAACCTGGATTTGGTTGATGCCTCGAAGGTGGTACTCGATGGGATCTTCAATCGTCACTATCTTGCGTTCAACATCGTTCATCCGCGAGAGAGCTGCGTAGAGAGTGGTCGTCTTCCCGCTCCCCGTCGGCCCCGTCACAAGCACGATGCCGTGCGGCAGCTCCAGGATGCGCGCAAAAGCAGCTTGATCCTCCGAGGACATCCCCAAACGCTCCAACCCCAGCAGGGCCGCGCTTCGGTCTAGAAGCCGAAGAACGACCGCTTCGCCGTAAAGCATCGGGATCACGGAAACGCGCACATCGATTTCACGACCGGCGATCTTGAGTTTGATTCGTCCGTCTTGGGGAAGCCGCTTCTCAGCAATGTCCAGCCGACTCGATATTTTCAGCCGCGAGACAATCGCAGCTTGGAAGCGCCGAACCTCCGGGGGAATAGTCGCCTGCTGCAGCACCCCATCGATGCGGTAACGAACCTGCAGTTGACCTTCGAACGGCTCAAAGTGGACATCCGTCGCCCTGAGCCTGATCGCTTCAGTTAGCACCTGGTTGACAAAGGTGGTGATCGAAGCGTCTTCGGCATCGTGGGTGAGGTCCATCGCCTCGTCTGTTTCCTCATCGACGAATTGCACTTCCGCCTTCTCTCCACCCGAGACAAGCGACTGAACGGTGTCGGCACCAACTCCGATGAAGCGCTTGATGGAGCGCTCGATCTCATCCGAGGGAGCCAACGCGAGAGTCACTTCTTTGCCGCAGGCCAGGCGGAGCTCATCGGCCCCGGTGGTGTCGAAGAGCTTGCTTGCGGCCACGGTCACAACGCCGTCGCGTTCCTCCAGCGGAAGGAGGCCATATTTGAGCAATATCCGTGCGGGGAACTTCGCAAGGAAGCCTTCGGCGGGATGCCAGTTGTCGAGGTCGACATACGGGAGGCGGAACTCGGACGCCAAGTACCGGAGAAGCTCTTCCTCGCCGAGGCCGCTGCCAGCCAACAGCGCCTCGTCGAGAGCTTTCCCTTCGGACTGGAGAAGCCGAACACTCTCGGCCGCTTGACCGTTAATGAGGCCCACATCGCTCATTTTGGCGAGAACGTCTTCCATAGTCTCCCAACCACCAATGGCCGTTTGCCCTCGCAGCAGGGCTGACGGGCCTAATCGCGGAGCCCCATCAAGCTCAATCGAACCTCCTGAAGCATCGCAACGACGTGACGAAGCTCTCGCTCCGCTTTATACAATTGCTGCTTCGCCTTTTCCCTGTTGTCGGCCATCGCAGCAAGCTTCCTCTCGTGGTCTTCGCGTAGCGTTCCCTGGTTTCCCAACGTTGAGCGCATCCTACGAAGCGCGCTTTCCGCTTCGGACAAAGCCTCAACGTGCCCACGGTCCGCCGATACCCGTCCTTGGGAGGCAGTGTGATTGCGGACTTGACTTCCGATGTCCATGCGAGTTCCCCCCTGAGTGCCCGTCGCTCCGTTCGGCAGTCTGTTGCGCGGGGCCGACTCCCTGCGGCTTACTCAAGAAGCCCCATCACGACCAACTGCGCTTCCTGGCGGAGAGTCAGCAGCTCACGAAGCCCTTGCCGCGCTTTATGGAGCTCCTGCTTTGCTTTCTCCCTGGCATCGCGGAGTTGGGTCAGTTTGGCCTTGATGTCCTCGGGTTTCGCGTCTTCCTTATCCAGCACATCTCGAAGATCCTGCAACGCCTTCTGGACGCCCGACAGCTCTTGCGTGCGCGAAGCTTCTGCCGCCGTCTCTCCTCGCCTGCCGCCGCGGTCACCGAACATGCCCAACATGCCCATTCCAATCCGGCTCTCGGCTTCGCGCGAAAGGGTCTGCACCTTCTCAACTCTGGGTTCAAGGACTTTCCACTCCTCGTCCGTTGCACCCAAGGCCGCCTGGATCGCTTCGAGATTCCGCTGCCGCATTTGGTCCGGATCGAACTGCCCGCCTCGCGGGCCTCCCCGCGGCGCCGGCTGCGCGGGGCGCGTTTCCTCTTCCTGCGCCGGGACTACTCCTACGTACGCTGCTGCGAGAGCCACCGCAAGCCCAACCGACACAAACAGCTTCATTCGAGACATTGCGCATCTCCTATCTTGACTGCTTCCGTTCATTGATTTCTCAGGACGGCTGCCTTTCTTCAGAGGGTCCACCGGGGCGTCTGTACCTCGGAGTCCCCGGGTGGCCCGGCAGCAACTCCCGCCCCCTGTTCCTGCCTTCCTCTATAAGTTCCTCAAACTTCTTTCGCTGAGGCTCGGTCAGTATCTCCTTCGTGAGCTCCACTTTTCTCTCGAATTCCTTCCTCCTTTCCTGAGATAACTCGTTCAGTTTCCGTTCGTGTTCCTGCAGAATCTCCTCGTAGCGCACCTGCTGCTCCTCAGTCATGAGCGCGATTATGGCGTTGCGCTTCTCCTCTTCCAGCTGTCTTGCCCGCTCGAACATGCTTGGGCCCTCCGCTTCCTCACGCTCCGACCAAATCAGGCGGACCTCCTCCTGCTGCTCGGGAGTGAGATCGAGACCCGAGAACCCGCCAAAGGGCCCCGGCCTGCGCGGCGGCCTGTGGCCCGATCTTTCCATCAGCATTCCCACTGCGGCACCGGCCGCGAAGACAAGCGCAAAAGATACGAGAATAATTACCTTTGTCTTGGTCACTTCTGTTCCTCCGCCGACAGATCTGTGACGATCCATTGGGTGAGCAACTCCTCTGGACTGACATGCTGCGCGTCTTCCACGCCGAGCGTCATCGCAGCAATCTCCCAGCCTCCCAGCGAAACGTCGTACCGCCTACGAACTCCGTTCGCTTGCCAAAGCCATAGCCCACACACCACAAGGACCGTTGCGGCAACGGCCATCAGGCGCTCCGCCAACCGGACGACCACCGCTTCCCTGGCCGACCCCACCCGACTGTGCAGCCGAGCCAAGGCCCCGCCCGGCATCGCCGGGAGGTACGCCCCTCTCAGCAGCCCGGAAAGCCTTTTGAGCTGCTCAAGCTCCGCTGAGCATCCACGGCAATCCGCCAAGTGAGACTCGATCTCGACCAGCTCGCTCTGCGGCAGCTCTCCGTCGTAATAGGAGCTAAGCTTTCCCCGATACCTGCAAACTGAAGTTGGCTTCTCTTCCATCCTTCTTACTCCACAGCAGCGTTCAATTCCGGTTAGTCATCCAAGGTATCCGTCAAGTCGCATTCTCAGCTCCTTCCGCGCCCTGGCAATTCGCGACTCGACCGTCCCGAGGGGAAGCCCCAGTACTTCTGCTATTTCAGCGTAGGACAACCCCTCCAGTTCGCGAAGGACTATTACCCGCCGGTGATCTGTTGAAAGGCCTTGGAGGATTTCGGTCACGTCAAGGCGGGTATCTGTCGCACCCGAGGCGGAAGGCCCCGCTCCACGCCCGACCCCTCGTCCAGGTTCCTCCGCGTCATCGTAGAGGGGCGAAGCGGCATGCCTTAGCCTGGTCCGATGGCACCTAGCCGCTCTCTTGCTGAGAATGCGGTAAAGCCAGGTCTTGACCGAGGACCTCCGGCGAAAAGCTCCCATGCCTTGCAGAGCCGCCAGGAAAGTCTCCTGCACTATGTCCTCCGCATCCGCCGTGTTGCCTACAAGCGCCACTGCCAACCTGTAAAGTCCACTCGCGTGCCTATCGGCAAGTTCATGAAACGCCCCTTCGTCTCCTTGCTGAGCTTGTCGCAGGAGTTCCAAATCAGGCGCGCGCAAATGTTCACTCTCCGCCCTCGACCTTCCTCTGCCCTCATCCATGAATATAGTTCCCCTCGTACGCCGTTTTCTTCCCTATTACACAAGGCGTTTCGGGTTTGGCCACGCCACATCCCCGTGCCGAACCTCCGGGTTCACGCAACGAGACCGGCCGCCCATCCATCCGACGGCTCACGCCTGCAAAGTGCTTTGCCCGCTCCAAAGATTTCCAGCTTTCCACCTCTTTGAGAACACACCCCTGGGCTGCCGAACAGCCCCGCAGTTAGGACTCTAGCGCAGTTTTATGACTGCCGCCATGGTTGATGCAAGCTCGATCGAGAATCACAATGGCCAAGCCATTGTATTGGCGGGTGCGGGCGTTTCAACCCCTCGCCACTCTTGAGAATCCCATCGCTATCACCGTCTCTAAAGCGAGGTCTAACGAGCCCAGTTTCCCCTCGTTTTTCCTTGAGGCTGACGCCGTGTCTGGACCGCCGGTAAAGCGTACACCGGCGCGCTCCTATTTCAATCACAGCCAAAGAGGCTTGGCAGGAGAGCATGCAGCCCTTATTATTTTGGGGCGACGACGCCGCGCAAATCGGACCGCCGGCAGCATCTCCCGAAGCGGCGGAAACTACGCAGACAGCGACATGAGGAGTGGGCCCATGAGCGATCGAATGGACCGCCGAGAGTTTCTCAGGAGGGCAGCGGCCGGAGGGGCCGGAATCATTGGAGCGACTGCGGGAGTTCCCGTCCTCTCAACCAGTCGCACGGCAAGGGCGCAGCAAGCCACCACCGCCACCCCATCCAACTTCCTCATCATCATAACCGACCAGTTCAGCCCGCGGGCAATGGGGGTTGCCGGCCATAGTATCGTGAAGACCCCCAATCTAGACCGGCTCGCCTCTCAGGGGGTGAGATTGCGTCAAGCCTACGCCAGCACGCCGGTCTCTTCGCCTTCCCGCTACAGTATGATGACCGGCATGCACGCAACTCGCACCGGCGTACTGACTAACGAGATGAAGCCGAACGAGAACATCAAGACGTTGGCGCACTATTTCAACGAGGCGGGTTACCAGACATGCTCGGTGGGGAAGCTGCACTACATCCCCTACGGTGAGCTACACGGTTTTCAATATGCGCTGCATCACGAGTTTTACATCACTGAAGCCGGCATTTCCGACTACGCGCCGTGGCTCAAGCAGCAATTGAGCAAGCGCCACGATCTCGAGCGCCCCGTGGGGTTGCCCAAGGGGTGGGAGCACGATCCGCGAGCAGTCGCCAACCCGTGCAACGTACCTCTTGAGCTTTCAGATGCTCACTGGGTTACCGATAGGTCCATCGAATGGCTGAGCCAAATCCGCGACAAGAACAAACAGTTCTTCATGCACGCCTCTTACTTCCAGCCGCATCACCCATACAACCCCGTGGCACCCTTCTCGTATATGTACGATCCCGCCGATATGGATCTGCCCCCGAATTACATCGACCCTGCCGGACAGGGCCAATTCAAGCAGTTCACCGCCGCTGATTTCAAGCGGACCATGGCCTACTATTACGGCTTCATCAGCGAAGTGGACTACGAGATTGGCCGGCTTCTTCGTGCACTCGATGGGCTTGGACTGCGCGACAGCACCTGTGTCCTGTTCCTCGCGGACCACGGAGACATGATGGGGGAGAAGGGGCGTCTGTACAAGGGGCTCATGTACGAGGCGTCGGCAGGGATTCCCATGATCTTGCGCTGCCCGGAACTCCCCGCCCCAGGCACAACTGTGGACTCCCCCGTCTCGATCATCGATGTGGCTCCCACATTCCTCTCTCTGGCCGGCATCGAAGCCGAAGCCCTCCAGGGGCGCGACATGACCGGCCTTCTTACAAAAAAGGAATCATGGGAAGACGGCGTGTTGTATTCGATGGACGTTCGCAAGAACCTTTCAGCTCCCCTTCTGATGGCCCGGGATGAACGTTTTAAGGTCATCATCAATCGCAACAGGACCATCGAATACTATGACGTGACGAGCGACCCGTGGGAGCGGCAAAATCTTTTCCCCGAACGCAAGGCGTCGCCCGAATTTGTCCGTCTTAAGGAGAAGGTGGACGCGTTCTGGAATGTAGAGACCGAATTCCTGCCTGACCGGGTCGTCTTCGAGCCGAGAAAGCATCCTCCGGAGGCCAAGCCGGGCCGATGGCCGGGGATGTAGCGCCTCAGACAAGGTGTGTGAGCACAACAACCCGGGTGACTTGCCAGGGCATCGCGACGCCGCGTTAAACTGCGGGCGCGATTTCGCCCTTCTTGCTCACGTGCGCCTGCGCGGCCACGTCACATCGGCCCGAGCTTTGCCGGAAACCGCAAACAGAGACCTCACAACTACTTAACCTAACCCTAACCCCACGCGAGTATAATGCTACAATGGATGAGGAAAGCTGTAGGAGGTGGTGATGCCGGCAAAGCGGATCCTTGTCGTGGATGACGAGGAAGATATCCTTGAGCTCGTGAACTACAACTTGTCGAGAGAAGGCTACGCGGTCTCGCGCGTGAGCACGGGGGAGGATGCCCTGAAGGCCGTGAGAACGGTTGCCCCTGACCTGATCGTTCTCGATCTCATGCTTCCCGGGGTGGACGGTCTCGAGGTATGCAGAGTGCTCAAAAAAGAGCGCACCACCGAGCACATACCCATCGTCATGCTCACAGCCAAAGGCGACGAGGCCGACATCGTGGCGGGACTGGAGCTGGGGGCCGACGACTACATAACGAAACCCTTCAGCCCCAAGGTGCTGGTTGCGAGGGTGAGGTCGGTCCTTCGAAGGAAGACCCTCGCTCCCCCGCCGGAGACCGCGGTCATCAAGTTGAAAGACCTCGTCATAGACCCGGGCAGGCACGAGGTGTTGGTCGAAGATGAACCCGTAGACCTTACCCTCACGGAGTTCCGGATCCTCCATCTTCTGGCGCGCAGGCCGGGATGGGTGTTCACACGAGACCAGATTATCGAGCGCGCCCGCGGAGATGACGTGGTGGTTACCGGCCGCTCGGTTGATGTCCACATCACTTCTCTTCGGAGAAAGCTGGGGGCATGCGGCAAATACATTGAGACTGTGCGGGGCATCGGGTACAGGTTCGTCGGATACAGATACGGGGTGTAGCAGATGCCGAGTCGCCGACTCCTGTGGCAGCTTGTGCCCACCTATCTGCTGATAACGCTCCTGTCGCTTGTCGCAGTCGCGTGGTACGCCTCCGGCATACTCCAGAAAGCCTACCTTGAGCGGATAAAATCGGACCTTGGGAGCATGGCACACCTCATCCGACCACAAGTCCACGATCTCCTCCTCGCCGGCAATCGGCCGGCCATCGACGATCTCTGCGACAAGCTTGGGAGGGAGTCAGCGACCCGAATCACGGTAATACTCCCATCCGGGAAGGTTGTCGGCGACTCCGAAGAAGACCCCGCTGTCATGGGGAACCACGCAGACAGGCCGGAGATAGTGGAAGCGCTGCAGGGCCGTGAAGGAGTATCGAAGAGACACAGCCCGACTCTAGGAAAGGACATGTACTACGTTGCGATACCCGTCAACCAAAACGGCTCCCCTATCGGCGTCCTGCGCGTGTCGATGCCTATTGCGGCGATTACTCAACTCCTTCGGGGATCTTACCTCCGAATCTTTGCCTGGTGGGCGGCGATAGCGGTCGTCGCGGGCTCGGTGATCCTGGTCGTATCCAGGCGCATCAGCGGGCCGCTCGAATACATGAGGTCCGCGGTCATGCGGATGTCCGCCGGCGAATTGGACAAACGTCTTCCCGTTCCCCCTTCGGCAGAGCTGGCCGAATTGGCCGAAGCTGTCAACGACATGGCTGCCGAATTGGACAGGCGAATACGGGCGATAACGGACCAGCGAAACCAAGAGGCCGCTACGCTGGCAAGTATGGTCGAAGGGGTGATCGCGGTTGACACTGAGGAGCGGATCATCAGCATCAACAGAGCGGCCGAAGCGATGCTGGGAGTCGAGCGCTCGAGCGCGGAAGGGAAAAGCATTCAGGAAGCACTCCGGAGCAGCAAAGTGCAGGAACTCATCAAGGACGCCCTGTCCAGTCCCGAGCCGGTCGAAAGAGAGCTCGTTCTCGTGGATGGAGGGGAACGCCATCTCCAGGCACGCGGGGGGGTCCTGCGAGACTCCAGCCAACACCGAATGGGCGCGGTTATCGTTTTCAACGACATTACGCGCCTGCGACGGCTGGAAAATGTCCGGCGTGAGTTTGTCGCAAACGTCTCGCATGAACTCAAAACGCCTCTGACCGCGGTAAAGGGAGCCATCGAGACCCTCCTGGAAGGGGCTTACGACAGCACCGAAGATGCGCAGCGATTCCTCAATCTCACCGCAAGGCAAGTGGATCGCCTGAACGCGATCATCGAGGACCTCCTCCTGCTGTCGCGAATCGAAGAGCAAACCGAAGGGACTGTCTTATCGCGCGTCGAGAACAGGATCGGGGACGTTCTCGATGCCGCCGTAGAGACCTGCGGGCCGAAGGCCCGAGAGAAGGGTATAGAGATACGTCTCGACTGCGATCAGCAGCTTTCGGCCAGGATCAATTCGGACCTTGTCGAACATGCGGTCGCTAATCTGATAGACAACGCCATCAAGTACAGCGACCCTGGGGGCTTCATCAACGTAGACGCCACCGCTGGAGGCGGGCAAGTATTCATCAGTGTAACGGATCGCGGATGCGGCATTGAACGAAAGCACCTCCCGCGGATATTCGAACGCTTCTACCGGGTTGACAAGGGACGAAGCCGGAAGCTTGGCGGGACCGGACTTGGACTCTCCATCGTAAAGCACATCGCTCAGGCGCACGGCGGTCGCGTCTCAGTCGAAAGCACCCCAGGCCAGGGAAGCACGTTCACAATACGCCTTCCTCTCTGACCCGCTCATCCCTCCGAATTAACGCGCTTCTAACTTCCCGCTTATCGGCATCTAACCAGCACGCTGCATACTCCTTCTGTAGCCAAGGGGCGGCATCTGCGCTCGCCACAACCGCTACCCGTCACGGCTCTTGCGACCAGAGAAAGGAGGTGCACCTGAAAGCCGAGAGGCAGATGTCGCAGCTTTAGTCACTTTCGTACGGCCGCAGCTTGCTGCTGTGTTCGAATCTGAACACCTGAAACCAAGGAGGAAAAACACGTGATACGAAAGGCCATCATAATGATTCTGCTCGCGGCGGTGTCTCTCGCGCCGAATGCGCGGGCAGCCGACTCCCTCGAAGAACGCGTTTCGGCGTTGGAAGAGCAAATGCAGGACGACTCCAGCTTTCGGGCGTATTGGAAGGAAGGGCTGCGGCTGGATTCGGCCGACGGCGCCTTCAAACTCAAGATCGGCGGGCGTGTGATGTTCGACTGGAACTGCTTCCTTGGAGAAGACGAAGGCATGGACGCCGCCCCGTTCGATGATGGGCTCGAGTTCCGCAGATTGCGGTTCTACAGTGAAGGCACGATCTATGACAACACGGAGTACAAGCTGCAGATCGATTTCGCCGGAGGGTCCGAGGGTTCCAGCCTCAAGGATGCCTACATCGGCGTAAAGGAACTCCTTCCCTTCGCCAATTTCAAGGTCGGCAAGTTCCACGAGCCGTTTTCAATCGACGAACTGACCAGCAGCAAGTACATGACCTTCATGGAGCGCGCATTGCCCACCAACACTTTCGCCCCAAGCAGAAGCGGAGGCGTGATGCTCTACGACGCCGTCGACAGCTTCACCTGGGCCGCGGGCCTCTTCCGCCCGCTGGAGGACGACAACACCTGGACCGGGACCCAAGGCTACGCCTTCACCGGGCGCGTTACCTACGCCCCCTGGGGCAAGAGCAAGACCGACCGCGCTTCTCACCTCGGGCTGGCTTACACGTGGCGCGGCGCCGAAAGTGACGGGAGCATCAGGTCCCGGCAACGGCCGTCACTGCACCTCGCGAACCGCTTGGTCGATACAGGCTCCATCGACTACGACTCGGAGTATCGCGTCGGATTCGAAGGCGCTCTCGTGTACGGCCCCTTTGCCGCCCAAGGCGAGTATGTCTACACAGGAGTCGACCGCGAGACCGGGGGCGCGCTCAACTTCGGCGGCTATTACGTCGAAGGAAGCTACTTCCTCACCGGCGAGCACAGAAGCCTCGACAACAAGAGCGGCCAGTTCTCGCGCACCAAGCCGAACGATAACTACACTCGCGACGGCGGCCCAGGCGCCTGGCAAGTCGGCGTGCGCTACGCATGTCTCGACCTCGTCGATGACGACATCGACGGAGGCAGACTCTCCGACATCACCCTCGGCCTCAACTGGTATCTCAACCCAAACGTCAGGGTGATGTTCAATTACCTTTACGCCATGGCTGAAGAAGGCAATTACGGCGCCAACGATGGCGACATCCAAGGCTTCGGCACCAGATTCCAGGTGGACTTCTAGCAGCGAGACTTCGACGTGGGTTTTCACAAAGCAGCAACAATTCCTTAACACAATCCTAACTGTCGGATGTCATACTTCTGGAACATGGTTCGAAAAGGAGAACACAGGCAATGAAAAGGACTGCAATGCTTGCGCTTATCATAGGAGTCGGAGTCGCGGCACTGGTTCTTCCAGGGCAGCGGACATCAGCCGAGGAACGAAGTCAGGTCAGCATCAGCGGGGCGGGCGCATCCTTCCCCTATCCCATCTATTCCAGATGGGCTTTCGACTACCAGAGACTGACTGGGATGAAGTTCAACTATCAATCCATCGGCTCGGGTGGCGGCATCGCCCAGATAAAGGCCAAGACCGTAGATTTCGGCGCGTCTGACGCCCCTCTGAAAGCCGACGAACTCAAAGAAGCGGGTTTGCTCCAGTTCCCCATGATCATCGGCGGGGTTGTGCCGGTGGTCAACGTCAAAGGCATCGCCCCCGGCCAGCTCCGGTTGACTCCGAGCCTACTCGCCGACATATTCCTGGGGCGCATCGCCACCTGGGACCATCCCGCCATAAAAGACGCGAATCCCACTCTCAGCCTTCCGAAGACCGCCATCACCGTCGTCCATCGAGCGGATGGATCAGGAACGACCTGGATATTCACCAACTATCTCGACAAGGTCTCGACAGAATGGCACGAGAAGGTCGGCACGGGGAAGGCTGTCGACTGGCCGGTCGGCATCGGGGCGAAAGGAAACGAGGGTGTCGCAGTTAACGTTCAGCGCGTAAATGGGGGGATCGGGTACGTGGAGTACGCGTACGCGCTGCAGAACAGGATGACCCACACGTTGCTGCAGAACCGGGCCGGGAAGTTCGTCCCACCCACCGACGAGACATTCCAAGCAGCGGCAGCCAACGCAGACTGGGAGAAAGCCCCGGGATACTACGTGGTCCTGACCGACCAGCCGGGCGACGAGTCGTGGCCCATCACGGGCGCGTCGTTCATCCTTGTCCACCTTGAGCAGCCGGATAAGGCGAGAGCCAAGGCGATGCTCAAGTTCTTTGACTGGTGCTACCGTCACGGAGTCAAGTCGGCCAAGGAACTGCACTACGTAGCCATTCCAGAGAACGTCTTCACTCTGGTCGAGAAGAATTGGGAGCAAGAACTCAGGGCCGATGGCGCAGCCCTGTGGCCATAGTTCGTCCTTCCTGCAGCGCCGTGGGTTTTGCCCACGGCGCTGCAAAGCCATCGGCGCTATCAAGGGGAGTAGCGAACACATTTGAGAACTCGTCCAAGACGGCAACCGAAGGCGGATACGTTTTTCAAGTACCTCAGCGCTGGTTGCGCATTCGTCTTACTGGCCTTGATAGCAGGGCTGTTCATCGAGCTCCTCCGGGGCTCGAGTCAGTCACTTGCCAAGTTCGGCGCGCGATTCATCACTTCCGGAGCCTGGGATCCCGTGAGGCAGGATTTCGGAGCAGCAAGCAGCATCTTCGGCACGGTAGTATCGACGGCCATCGCGATGCTCCTCGCGGTGCCCGTCAGCCTTGTGATAGCGCTGTTGCTCGTCGAGCTGGCTCACCCGGTCATCAGTCGAATTGTGGGCACTGCGATAGAGCTGCTTGCGGCAATCCCCAGCATAATCTACGGGATGTGGGGGCTCTTTGTCTTCGCTCCGTTCATGGCTGACTACGTCCAACCGGTGCTGGGAACCAAGCTGGGCTTCCTCCCGCTCTTCCAGGGGCCGCCAATGGGAATCGGCATGCTTACGGCGGGCATAATCCTTGCGCTGATGGTCTTGCCGTTCATGTGCGCCGCAATGCGGGACTCCCTCGCCATGGTTCCTGCCGTAGTCAAGGAATCAGCCTATGGGATGGGATCGACTACCTGGGAAGCAACTCGCCGCGTAAGCCTCAGGTACTGCATTGCCGGTATGGTCGGCGCGGTGTTCCTGGGATTGGGAAGAGCGCTGGGTGAGACAATGGCCGTCACCTTCGTCATCGGAAACAGCCACAGCATATCCGCATCACTTTTCGCCCCCGGGAACTCGATCGCTTCGACGCTTGCCAACGAATTTGCAGAGGCCTCCGAGCCCATGTACGCCAGCGCGCTAATAGAGCTGGGACTTCTACTTTTCGTACTCACCTTCATCTTCCAGGCCGCCGCTCGTATATGGCTGCGCAGCGTAGGCTTGACTGAAAGGGCAAAGGGATGAAGCCGAGGTCTATACGGTCCAGACGTTTTGTAGACCGGGCCGTCAAGGTCCTTTCGGTTTCTTCCGCGCTGGTCGGGCTGGTTGCCCTTGCATGGATACTGTATGAAGTGATAAGAAGAGGGATCGGCGCGTTCAACATCAGCTTCTTCACCAAAGCCGCCACGCCGCCCGGCGTCCCCGGCGGGGGCGTCGCCAACGCCCTTGTCGGAACGCTCCTGATGACCGTGCTGGCAACAGTCATCGCAACGCCCCTTGGAATCCTCGCAGGCGTGTTCCTTGCGGAGTTCGGCAAACGCAGCCGACTCGCCGCGGCAGCCCGTTTCGCGTCGAACGCCTTGATAGGGGTCCCTTCCATCATCATAGGTTTGTTCGTGTACGGGCTCTTGGTAGTAACGACGGGCGGCTTCTCAGGGTACGCCGGCGCGGCGGCGCTCGCGATAATAATGCTCCCCATCGTCGCGAGGACCGCGGAGGACATGCTAAACCTGGTCCCCGACTCGCTGCGGGAGTCGGCCTTGGCGTTGGGAGCGCCTCGCTGGAGGACCACTCTGGGCGTCGTCTTCCGAGCAGCAAGAGCGGGAATGCTGACAGGAGTGCTGCTCGCCGTCGCCAGGATCAGCGGCGAGACGGCCCCGCTGCTTTTCACCGCGCTCAATAGTCCCTACTGGACGCACTCCCTCGCGGAGCCTACACCCAACTTGACCGTGACTATTTTCAACTACGCCATGTCTCCCTATCATGACTGGCAGCGCATGGCGTGGGGAGCTTCGCTACTGATAACCGCAGGTGTACTTCTCACCACGATATCAGCCAGGGCGTTGTTGAGAGGGAAAATATGAGTCCTTCCGAGATGTTTCCCGTCAACGCGGGCAGCTCGGTCTTTGCCGCTCGTGGAGCAGCCAAGGGCGAGCACGAGGCCGATATCACCGAGCTTCCGATAAAGGTCTCCGTTCGAAATCTGAATTTCTACTACGGCGGCAACCAGGTGCTGTTCGACAACAGCTTGGATGTCCCGGCAAACCGGGTAACCGCGATCATCGGGCCATCCGGCTGCGGCAAGTCAACGCACATTCGCGTGTACAACCGCATCTACGAACTGTATCGAGACCACCGGGCGCAAGGGGAGGTGCTAATCGACCGGGCCAACGTTCTTTCCCCTTCAACCGATGTCCTGGAGCTGCGACGGCGCGTCGGGATGATCTTCCAGAAACCTTCCCCATTTCCCATGAGCGTTTTTGACAACGTGACCTACGGCCTGAGGCTCCATTACCGGCTCAGCGGGAGCGAAATCGCGGGCCGCGTCGAAAGCGCGCTACGGCGCGCCGCTTTGTGGGACGAAGTGAAAGACAAGATGGACAAGTCCGCCACCGCGCTTTCCGGCGGCCAGCAGCAGAGGCTCTGTATAGCCAGGGCGATCGCCATCGAACCGGAGATAGTCCTCATGGATGAGCCCTGCTCCGCCATAGACCCGATTGCGACGGCCAAGATCGAGGACCTCATTGGAGAACTGAAGGAGAAATACACGATTGTCCTCGTGACCCACAACATGCAGCAGGCGGCCCGGGTATCCGATTTCACGGCCTTCTTCTACCAGGGACGCATAGTTGAATTCGGAACCACAAGACAACTCTTCACCAGCCCAAAGCAAAAACAGACCGAAAACTACATAACCGGCCGCTTCGGGTAACGAAAGGACTTGCTGCCATGTCGAGACATTTGCAGATCGAGACCGAGAAGCTCAAAAAGGTTATCCTTTCTCTCTGCGCCACCGTCGAGGAAAACGTGCGGTCCGCAGTGAGGGCGATCGAGGAGCGCGATGAGGCCCTGGCAAAGGAAGTGATACAGTCCGACGTGGGAATAGACCATCGGGAGGTGGAGGTCGAAGAAGAGTGCCTGAAGATACTCGCCCTTCATCAACCTGTCGCCATAGACCTTCGTTTCATAGTCGCCGTTCTCAAAATCAATAGCGACCTCGAACGCATCGGAGACCTCGCCGTCAACATTGCCGAGCGAGTATCGTTTCTCGCTTCCACGGAAAGAGTACCAGTTCCCTTTGACTTCGGCGACATGGCAGAAAAGACTGAATCCATGTTGAAACGGAGCTTAGACGCTCTCGTCAACATGGACTCCTCCCTTGCCCGGGGAGTTTGCGCCGACGACGATGAGGTGGACGCTCTCAATCGAAAGATGTACGACGAGGTGAAAGCCGCCATCCGCGAAAGCCCCGACAGGCTCGAGTCCCTTATCCATTTCATGTCCGTGTCCCACGACCTCGAGCGTATCGCCGACCATGCAACCAACATTGCCGAGGACGTCATTTACATGACTGAAGCCAAGATAATCCGTCATCGAGCGGAAGACTACCGGAGAAAGCCTTCCGATTGAGTGGCGGGTGCGCTGCCTGCGTTCCCCTGATCATCAGTAGCCCAAACGATGCGCGAAAGACGCAGAACCCTATGGAACACGCTCGGGCGCGATGCGTGATCTCTTTCTCAGCGAGAGAGGCGAATAGGGACGGCCACGTAGGTCGCCAGGGTCCGCGCACCTTCTTTGAGGTCAACAGTCACGGGGCCGGCCTCTCTGACGACGTATGATTCTAATCGGACACCCGGCTCGTCAAGAGTCAGTTGGCGAGAAGCGTGTCCCGTGACTTCCAGCGTACAACGGCCGATGGGCCGGTCATTGATTACCCACACCAGCACCTCGCTGCCATCCTCGATGCGGCGTGTTCGGGCATAGAGCGCAATCGGAGCATAGGCCGCGCGTATGAGGTCGTAGGAGACTGGTGACGGCGTTTCCAGATCCTTTAGAAGACTCCCGGAGTGCCAGACCGTGCACCCCGCCGCGCCGGTGTCCCAACGCCGACGGAATTCCAGAATCTGCACCTGCCTCCAGTATGCGGAAAGGACGGTTCGGACGGGATGCCTCAATTCCAGCAGCCTGGCGAAAGAAATCCACTCGCCGAAGAGAGACGTCCATTCGTCTTCCAGTTCCGAGCGGGGGCGGCCCGAATCTTCACCAAGGGCGAGGCGATCGGTGGAATCGAACAGCGCCTCCTCTTCCCGAGGAAGCTTGACGGCGAACTCGCTGAAAAAGAAAGGCTTGAAAGGGCTGCGGTCCGCGGCCCTGTCGAATACCCTGCCTATGTAATTCGCCAGCGAGGTGATGGGGTGGGGGTCCCCACGTCGAGGAGAAACATAACGATGGTAGTCTGCAATATCGTCGTCGAGCGGCTCGCCGTAGGCCCCATTCGGCCAGTCCCACGAGGAAAGACCTTCAGCGCCGGAATTGCCGATCAGCAGCGCAGTCGGGTCCCAGGAACGAGCCACGGAGAGCATCTTCTTCAGCAGGGCGATGCCGACATCCGCAGGGGTGCTCGTGAACTCGTTCGAGCAGGCAATGATGATTGCGGAAGGGTGAGGGGATAAACCCCAAATGAAGGACTCGAACTGGTCCAGTATCCACTCGGGCGACATCTCCCGCAGATCGTGCTTCCAGTGCAGAGGAAAGTCATTGTACACGAACAGACCGAGCCGGTCCGCGGCCTCGTAGAACTCTTCGGGCATGACGAAATGCGGGACGCGAACGATGTTGCAGTTCGCCTCTTTGAGTAGCCGCACAAACTGCGCGCACCGCGAGTAGACTTCTTCCGAGCGGAGAGGGTAGTAAGCGTCCGGGTCGCCACCGGCGGGGTAGCCGCTGGGGGCACCGATCGGAAAGGTCCTGAGGAAACGGTAGTCGGCGAGTCCGCGGAAAAACACCGGCTTGCCGTTGACTAGAATATGCTGGCCTTCGATCTCAACGTTCTTGAATCCCACCTCGCGGCGCGCCGAGTCGATGATGCGTCCCCCCGCGATTAGGTTCACGGTCGCCGCGTAAGTGGCGGGGCTGTCGGGAGACCAGAGGGCTGGAGAAGGGATTGAGATGGAGATGGTAAGACGCGTTACCGGACGGACGAGCGCCGTCCGCTGCTCTGCCGTCAAAGCCCCACCGGCTCCGGAATCCGAAGGTGGCACAAGGGACGCGGAGGCTGTGAGAGCGATAGGGAGCCGGGCGGGATTCGAGACCACCTCAAGCTCGAGCCTCGCAAGCGACTCACTGGGAAAGTAACGGCAGGATACACGATGAATGAACACGTCGCCGATGATAACCTCGACGGGCCGCCACACCCCGGCAAGGTTGTGCCCCCAAGCTATCGGATCGACCCCCTGCAGCGTGCTCTTCGGGATGTGCCCGTCCCAGCCGTCGAAGCCGTCCGGCTCCTCCCAGGGATCGGTAACCTCGAGCGCAAGTCTGTGCCCTCCGCCCAGCTGACCGACGTCAAACCAGAACGGCTGAAAGTAGCCTTCGTGCGAGCCGAGCACCTTATCATCCCAGGAGACTGTGCATGCATAGTCAACGCCCCCGAACCGGACGAAGGCATGCTTGTCAGCATCCTCGGGCGATACCTCGACCGTCCTAGAGTAATAGTATGTCTCGGTCTTTTTCAAACCAGTGTCCCATACACCCGGGACGTAGCGCTTGCAGTATCCACCGGAGGAGCCGGCGCGCACGTCCCACTCACCGGAGAGATCGACCCGAGTTGTGGGCTCAACAGCCATGGCCGACGTGCCTAGGGCAACAGCAGCAAGCAAAGATAGAACCGTGCGATAGATATGCGCTCCTCGCTTTCTTCACCGAAGTTCCTCCGGGCAGACACCGCGCCAGGCGGGAAACCGTGCTCGATCGGGCCAAAATACCCGAGACAGGCTTGTCAGTCTGCAACGTCGATGACTGCCTCGATTATCGTGCCCAGTCCGCCTCTTCTTGTGTCGAGCGGTTGTAGCGGTGCGTCCACGAGCACATCCTTCCATGTGCCCTGTTCCGATACCATGAACCGCCAGGTGCCGGGATCACGCAGCTCAAACCATGCCGTCCCGTTTGCGTCCGTCCGCATGCCAAGCGTGTCCGAGTTGGTCCCCTTGACCGGAACAGCATACACGTACGCGTTAGCAACGTGCTCGTTCCCATGCACCACCTTCACCAGAACGGTGGGGCGCCGGGTCGCAGCCGCAGCCACTTCATACCCCAGGAACCGCTTCGCGGCACGCCTTTGAGCATGGAAAGTCGCCGTGGCCTGACACGGAGGCTCGGACGGGTCCCAGTAGTTCACGTAGTCCGGTCCCACCCATTCGAAGCCCCCGGTCCGCCCTGTCTCCGAGTGCTGCCCGAGTCCCGAACGGCTTGGCCACGAAGGCCGGTGAATTCCACCCTCATCATGGAAAGGACGAAACGCCTGCTGCGTGTAGAGGTTGAGGCCCACAAGCGGCTTCCGCGCAAGCCAATCGATGGCCTCCTCCGTTGCTTTCGCAACGTCCTCTTCAGCCGCCTGCTCCCACTGCCCGGTCTCCTCGTTCTGTCGGCTCGAATGGTACCAGCACTCGGAGTTGACCAGCGGCACCTGCGTACCATCCGCATGCCTTCCCCGATTGCTTCCCCAATTTTCGTAAGAAGTCCTGATGTCGCTCAGAGGGTCCTCATCAAACATCGTGAAGTGCGAAGTATACGCGGCCACGTCGAGCGGCGCATCCGCCGGCGCCCCGTTTGCCTGGAGCAATCTCGTCGGGTCGTAGCTGCGATACGCTCTTGCCATCGCAATGTTCGAATCCTGGTGGATCAGACATCCGATCATTATCATAACCACGCTGGGGTGATTGCCCACAACCCGTGCCCACTCGGGCCACTGCCTGACGAGCTCGGCCTGTACATCGGGAAAGACGCGATCGGTTACCATGTTCTTCGTTGTGCCGAGCGGCCCGCCGCAGAAGTTCGCGTCCCAGACGAGCATTCCCATCTCGTCGGCCACATCGTAGTACGACGGCTCTCGCTGTTCGGCGTGGTTGTGAATTGTATTGCAGCCCGATGCCTGCACCGCTGCCATGCGCAGCGTCCACAGGCTCCGTCCGGAGCCCTCGGGTTGCCAGTACCCGAGCAGCCGCAGCGGCCTGCCGTTCATCACAATCTTGCCCCGCTCGGCCCACACTTCGCGGAAGCCGAACCGGCTCACCAGCCTGTCGACAACGACTCCGTCGTTCTGCTCAATCGTTGTCTCCAGGTGGTACAGGATCGGACTGCCGTAATCCCCGAAACCCCACAGCTTCGGCTCCTCCCACGGCGCAGAGACGAGAACCGTTTCTTCCTCTCCAGCATCGACCTGGAGTTCCATGTCTGGAAGGGAAAGCGCTGCGGCACCCTCCAGGTACGCCCTGTTCAGCAGCTTGATCGTCCGGTTCTCGAGAGTGTCATTGCGCACCGTGCAGCGCACATCAAGTCTGCGCTCGCGAACCGACGGCATCACGAGCACGTCACACACGTGCAGTGCCGGTCGCGAAACGAGGAACACATCCTCCGCAATCGTCGCCGCTCTCTGGTAGGCTTCCGTAGTAGAAAGACGTTTCAGAATCTCGATGTCGGCGTCGGTGAAAAATTTGCCCTCCATGGCGTATGAGCCGCTCGAGTTGTGGACCCAAACATCGAGGCGGTTCGACTCCCCCGGCTTAGCTGCATCGGTAACGTCGATTTCAAAAGGCGCGCGCGCGCCGAAGTTCTCCCCGCAAACGCGTCCGTTCAGGAAAACCCTTGCGTAGTGCCTGACTCTTATGAACCTCAGCAGTATTCGCCTGTTATCAGCGCCGAACTCCTCAGGCACATGGAAATCAAGCCGGAACCACGCCGACCCTTCGGCGACCTCGTCGGGCGCTTCGGGAACCCGAACGGTCTTCCATCCTTCAGCCGGGACTGTCGTTACGTCTCCCCCGTCGTGCCGCTCCCAGTCGCCGTTGAGACACACGGACACACGAGTAGAGAACACGTCAGAACCGGCAACCGGCATCAGGACACAAAAGGCGACCGTCAGTGGAACGGCCGGGAAAAAAGTCGTCTGTATCACACTCACCCCTTCGCGCCATCGACGCTGGCCATCGTCAATTTGACGGCGACCCTCTAGAAAGGAAAACGCGGCAGAATCATAGACTATTCGGACGGTCCGTCGGAGGGCTCCTTAAGATAGATGTCGCCGTCCGCGGGCTCTAGCTCGTGTTCTTCCACCACTGCGCCCGTGGCCACGCTCTTCCGCAGTTCCTCAAAGCGGATCGTGACCGGACCGTTGCCCATCGGGTTGTATAAAACAGTCCCGTTCGTAAACTCTCGCAGGATGCTTCCGTCAGCTCGCCTTTCCCCTTCCGACACGGGCTTGCCTAGGTCCACGTCCCAGAAGTCGTACCAGTTGTGCAGATGATCCGGAGCGGGCAGTGGATTCGGATCCGAAAAGAGGCAGTAGCCGCTGGACAGGGTCAGCGACAACGTGGTCGTCGCTCTCATAAGATTCAGGTCGTCCCTCGAGTTGTGGAACCACGTCTCGAGGCAATTGATCCTGGGCTCGCGAAGGTTCTTCTCAGCCCAGGAGAGGGTGTCGGCGATACGTTCCCAGTCCTCCGGCGTCTTCGACCGATAGCATTCCATGAAGTAGCCGTTGATGTACGGCGCTGTTCTAGGGGTCTTCCGGTCATTGGAGTTGGCGAGGATGAGCGCCTCATCGCCGATGCGCTCGCGAATCGCCTTGATCAAAGCCACTCTGTCGTCATCGTCATTCCACCAGTCCAGCATGATGCCGTCCACTACGCCGCTGTTCATGGCGGCTTCCGCTCTCTGCGCCACGTGGTCGCGGAACTCAGGATTTGAGAAGTCCAGTTGGATGAAGTCACCCTCCTCCCATCCCTTCACCGGATTCCCCTCGCTGTCGCGCCTCCACCACTTGTACCCCTCTGGGAAGAAGTCCTGTGACGCGTCGCGGTAGCGGACCTCCAATATCAAAACCATCTTTGGGTTGAGCGTCAGCAGCTTCCTGCGCGTCTCCATCCCCTGAGCTATGCTGTCGGGAGTGAACCTCCACGCAAGACCTTCGTACGAATGGTTCCACTTCAGTTCAAAGAACCCCGCACCATGGAATATCAGGTCATGGCGTGCCGCAGTGATCATATACTCCTCGTCACCCAGGTTGTCGGCACGATTCCATGCTTGGAAGACGGAAGGAAACGTTCTGGCGGCGACCCGCGTTCTCACCGGCACCTCACTTGTCTGCATGGTGTTCTCCATCTCGTAGCACACGCTTCCCGTCGATATCCCAATGACCAAACCGATACTCAGCAGCATCTGCCTCATGTCCTCTTCTCCTTCAGGCTCGAAGGCGTATTATACAATCCGCGAGCACGGACAGAACAGCCCGGTCTCACCCATTCCTGACTTCTGTCAGCGTCCCAGCACGCGCAACGGCCCGAGCAGCTCTCCCTATGCATCGCTATCGCAGGCGCGTAGAATACCTTGACGAAGCAAGCCAATGACCCCATGGCCGGTATCGGCCAAGGGCCGAAAAAGAGGAAGTCGTGATCATGCATCATCAGCCCCACACGGTGTTCCGAAATGTCAACGTGATCCCAATGGACCGAGAAGGGATCATTGCGGAGCAGTCGGTTATCGTAAGAGGAAGCAAGATCGCCTGGATCGGGCCGGTCGCCAAAGCCCCGGCGGGTCGTGATGCAGTTCGGATCGACGGCAAAGGACGGTACCTTATGCCCGGACTCGTGGACATGCACGTGCACGTGGAGGGCGAGTATCAGTTCCCGCTCTGGCTGGCCAACGGCGTTACGACCGTTAGAAACATGTGGGGCTCGCCCGAAATTCTCAATATGCGCCGGAAGATAGACTCGGGCAAGCTGCTGGGACCGGCACTCTTCACTTCTGGTCCCATCCTCAATCGAGCTGGAACTCGTTGCACGGCTGTGGAGACTCCAGGTCGAGCCCGGGAGGTCGTGGCCGAGATTAAAAAGGACGGGTACGACTTCGTGAAGGTCTACGATGGAATATCGAGAGAAGTCTACAACGCCCTGATCAAAGCCGCAAAGCAACATAACATCCCAGTCATAGGTCATGTCCCCATCGAAGTAGGCATAGAACACGCCTTGGCCTCGCGGCATCACTGTATCGAGCATCTGACTGGTTACGATCTCTTTCTCGAGTCCGACGGATCACCCCTCAACGGAAACGCAGGCAATCCGGCCCGCTTCCAAATGTGGCGCTATGCCGACCTCAGCAGGATGCCGCGCATCGTCGAGGCCACACGAGAAGCAGGTAGTTGGAACGCCGTTTCCCTGACCGTGTTCAAAAACAAGCTCACACGCGAAGCGATGGAGCGCGAGTTGAAGCGCCCTTGCATGAGCTATGTCCCCCAACGCGTGAAAGATGGCTGGTTCACGAAGCACGGCTGGGTGTCACGAATGTCGGAATCCGCGTCCAGGGACGTCATGGCCGGGGGTGTCAACAGGCGCAGGCTAATCCGGTCGCTGAAGGATGCCGGGGCGGGCATCGTCCTCGGCACGGACGACCCCGACCCCTTGCTGGTTTCCGGCGTCTGCGTCCATGAAGAATTGCAGAACCTCGTGGAGGCGGGTCTGACTCCGTACGAGGCAGTAAGGGCCGGCACAAGCGATGCGGCGGACTGCCTCGGAGCAGCCGATCAATTCGGCATGTTGACCGTGGGGCAGCGCGCAGACCTCCTCATGGTAGAAGAGAGCCCTCTTGCCGATGTGGCGAATGCAGCGAAGATTGCCGGGGTTATGGTCCGCGGGAGGTGGCTTCCACAAGCGGAATTACAGGTAATGCTCAACACCCTTACGAAACAGCACGTCCCCGATGAGACGCGCGATGATCCGCAGGGGTCGGTCTCACTCCGGCGAAGCGACCACTTCCATTTGAAACCTGCCGCGCCCGCCTCCGATATGCCGAAGGGGAAACGCCGGTCCTCTTCCGGAATGCCCGACTGAAGGCGAAAAGCGACGAAAACCCGCACGCGGAAGCGACCTCGGTAATGTTCAGGTCAGACTTCTGCAAGAGAGCGAAGGCTCTGTGAATCTTGGTGCGCCGGATGAACTCCCCCAAACTCACACCTAGGTCTCGCCGAAACAATCTCCGCACATGGCTTTCTGAGAGTGCCAGGTGCCGGGCTACGTCTGCGACGCTAATGGGCTCTTTCAGGTTATGGTGAACATATCGGCTGACGGAGCGAACAATATCTCCTTGCCACTCCGCCCCGTGCGCTAGGCCCACGGTCCCCCGTCCCCCAGGCTCTCCCGCCCCCCGCAGGATTTCGCTCAGCAGCAGAGAAAGCCACTCTACCGCTTCCGCACCTAGGGCCGACTTCCCCTCCGTCAACGCCCGATAGCAGTCCACTAGCCGCTCCAGGCGTTCCCACGCCACAGGGGAAAATGCAAACGGGATATCACGCAAAGGGAGCACCGCATCCTCATCCGGCAGCTCGAACGAGATGAATAGCCAGGAAATAGGCTCCGAACGGAACGGGCCGTAGTGGTGCGCCTGATCCGGGAACACCAACAGCCCTTGCCCCGGCAGGAGATGAAAACGCCCCTCCCCGACAATCACCCCACCTCGACCCAGCAGACATACCGCCAAGACAAATGGGTGCATCAGTGCTGTCGGCCCGAAGTCGGGCTGACTTCGCCGGAATATCTTCAGCTCCCGCGGGGTGGCGGAGAAAGCCCCTGAGACCCCTGGCGAGGGATGTGGCGGGTTCTCGGGCAGTTCCCGAACCTTATTTGCAAGACGCCTATTTTTATCCATGGCCGGAACTGTTAAACATATGCCCACCGTAGCAATTCCATATCACAAGCGATTATGCTATCTTTCCTACAGTTTTTCAATGGCCAACCTCGGCAGAGGTCCCAGAATCCAGAAGGAAATTTGCTCCATGCAAGAAGGGGCGCTATGCATCCTAACCAAAACGAGCAATCCGACGATCGCGCTCCACAAACTCCGAAAGCATCGTCCTTCGCCCAAGATTCTACCTATCGGGGAGTCGAGATTTCCATACCATACTCAGAGAGGAGGTGAGAAAGTATATGAAGAGTAAAGGCTTTACGATCATCGAGCTGTTGGTGGTGATAGCCATTATCGCCATCCTTGCCGGCTTGCTGCTGCCCGCCCTCGCCAGAGCCCGGGAGCAGGCGCGTCGCGCCGCGTGCAAAAACAACCTCAAGCAAATCGGGTTGGCAATGCACATCTACTCCACGGACTACAACGAGTGGTTCCCTCGTGGGCCTGATGGCTGTTATTCGTCGTATTCGTTGGGTCTGCTCTGCTACGCAGGCAACCAGTACGTGACCAACATGGAGTTGTTCCTGTGCCCGAGCCAGACCGAGGTGATAACAGGCGCATGGCAGATCAGCAGCGGCGGACGTACGGACGCCAACGGAGGCATGCACGACTCTTCGACCGCCTACTCCTATGACCAGTTCAAGAGACCATCTTCGCCGCAGCTCTGCGCGTTGGTCTCGGACCAGATGGGCGTAGAAGCGGCCGACGCCTTCGGAAGTCCCGGCACTATGAGCGCCGCCGACTTCGCCCGGTTCGACGGTACGGCTACGGCGGCATGGTCGGCGCGACCTGAGCTGAACTCTCCAAACCACAACGGAGAGGGTCAGAACATTCTCTATGTTGACGGTCACGTCGAGTGGGGGTCCACTCCCAGCATGGCAGAGTATGATGCCGGTGGCTCTGGTTCGCTGAGAAATCGGGATGAGATATTCAGCATCCGGATGCACACTTTGCGGGGGGCGGGGTACTTCTGGCCTCCGTCGGGTTACCGGGAGACCTGCATCAGCGACCACTCCGTCATAGGTACCGGAGGCGGCACCGCTGGCAACTCCGTGCCGAACATCCTCGCTTTTAGGCCCAGCAGCTAGGGGCCATGCGGAACCGCGGCAGCACTACAAGTACTGTCCGTGCTTCGAAGGGCCGATGTGAAAGTCGGTGGGCCCGCCCGGAACATGCCTTCGGGCGGGCCCACCGCGGCAAACAGAACTGCCCGCGTCTCGACGAGCAGGTCCGCCGTGGCTCTATCAACGTTCTAACAGATTGCTGAAGTGCGAGCCCAACCTGCAAACCACATAGCCAATTTGCCTGTCACTAACGAGGAGAAAGGGATGAAGCGCTACCTGTGGGGGAGCATTGCGCTAGCTCTGTCGCTCTTGATCGTCCAGCCTGCTGCAGCCAAGGTGTTGCGTTTTGACATGGGCACGGAAACGTCTCCGCTGGAAGAGGGTTCCACGCGCGTTACGCCGAACGACTCGTACGATTCGCAACGCGGGTATGGCTGGGTCACGAGCGAGCACGAAGGTTTCCCGGGCCAAGAGCCCCCTGAGAGTCCGCAGTTCACGATTTCGCGCGTCCAGCTCTACCGGGACAACGTAACGCCGCTTCTGGTCGATTCAATACGCGACTCGGAAGACATGACCTTTCGCGTTGATCTACCTGATGGTACCTATCGCGTCGCCCTCACTTTGGGGGACATGTACGAGCCCAGGTACTCGATGCAGGTGTACGCCAACGGAGAGAAGGTCGCAGGCGACATTCTCGCCGCGCACCTGGCAGGCAGAAACGAGCAGGCAGACTACGGCTGGTATCGGCGAGTGCGTTTCACTTGCGAAGTAACCGACGGCAAGCTCGAGGTGCGACTTCACGGGGATGATTCTGAGTTCTACAGACTGCTGGAACTTGAGAAGCAGAAGTCCGCGCCGACATCCTTCTTGCGTCCGCACGGAAAGCGCCCGGGCAACAAGCCTCCCTACAGGCATATCGGAGGGCCGTTCACGCTGAACTGCTTTGCCGGGCTGGAGATCAGGTCAACTTACGTGAAGTTCCCACTCAGCGCAGCAGATGGGAAGCTCGCAATGTCCAACTTGGACAAGCCGTCGGAAGCGTTGACGAAGGCAGTTGCGCTTTTCAACGACGGGCGCTACGCCGACGCCGAGACCGCCTTTGACTCCGTGGCCGCGCCGGGCGAGCAGGCCCATCGCGCATGCGGCTATATGTGGCTCGCGGGGCGGCCTGAATACGAAGAGGACCTCCGACTCATACCCAAAGCCCGAAGCATCCTTGAATTACTGGTCCGCCCCGGCACCGACGACGAGGGCCCAATTGAGCTTCTCGAGATCCTCACCACGTTCGACAAAGGCATCCAGACCATGCTGGCTCGCGGGGAAGCGCCCAAGAACCATTTCTACGAGAATCGCAAGGCCTTCTCCATCCTGTGGAACATCCAAAATGGCGATCCGGTCTACTATAAGGCCCAGCTCTACCAGGCACGCATCTGCTACATGCTCGACCCCCACCGATGGACCTACGCGGCAGGCACGGGCAGGGCAATCATGGAGGAACTCCAAAAGGACTTTCCGGAAAACCGCCACGTCAGATACTTCCTCGATCAAAAGTGGGAGGAGACCGACGACTGGCACCTCCCCCGTTACACGGAGGGAACCGAGGGAGCACCACAGTGGGCCGTCTCGTTGCGCGAGGCCTACGCACAGCTTCTAGACCTCTCAGAATGGTGGATCAAGAACAAGCAGCGGCCCGACGGAAGCATCGGCGGCGGGTGGGGCGATGACGTCGAGATGGTGGGAGTCTTCGGATACTACGGAGCGATATGTCGAGGCGAATCGCCCTTGGCAGTGGACGGTGCGTCGAAGTTGGTCGACGGCGTGTGGAATGCGGGACAGATCGACACCGAGAATGGCTTTTTCTGGGGGATATCGGATGCAGAGCATGGCTCCGAGCATACCGGCGACACTCTCCCGATGATGATGGAAGTGGACTACGGGAACCCGGTTTGGGTGGAGCGATGCCTGAAAACCGTGAAGCTCATGCGGGACATATGGACCGGGGTGAACACTTCCGGCCACCGCCATTGGCGGTCGAACCACTTTGGTGCCGCTTCCTTCGGCAGGGGCGCGACGCAGTTGGATTCAGCCATCAACTACCGAGCTGCGCTGCCGGCTCTTTCCTATCTCCACTACAACAACAGCCCGGCGACCTTGCAGCTCCTCCGCGAACTCGGCGACGCCCTCCTCGAAGACTCTCTACGCACCGACAAGGGAAAGCCGATGGGCATCATTCCCGGAGACATTGATTTTGAGACCGACGAAATAGGCGGGCGCAACGTCTCGACCTGGTACGAGCCCGGCCCCATACCCGCGAGGAAGAACTACGGCTGGCCCACCTACCACTCCTACAGGCTTGACCTCCTCGAGGAGCTATTCATTCGGACCGGCGAGCGGAAATATGTGGAGCCAATCCGACTAGAGGCGGAGTTCGCCATGGAGCACGGCACCGCCGCCGAGACCAAAAGCGCATCTCGCGGCGCAGGTCCTGCCCCCTCAATGGGCAAGTCCCAGCCCGGCTCCAACTTGTGGATTGCGGCCGGCGTCACGCAGGCCGTAGGACGTTGGGAGGCGATCCTAGAAGCAATCAAAGGGACCCGCGAGGACCCACCCGTCCTTTGGACGAAAGACGAGGTGATCAAGCGCAGCAACCGCGTGCGCACCTGGCTCGCCGAGCGATGGCCCTCCATGACAACAGAGGCGAGCGCCACCGACCGGGTCGCATTCAGCGGAATCATCGACCCGTTCTGCTTCTACACGGCCGGAGGAGCCGGCGGAGCGCTCCTCTCTGCCGGTGTGACTTACATCGGCGGCGGCCGCAACCTCGCCGCCATCGCCGACCAGAGCGAGCCCTACGCCCTACGCATTCACATGTACAATTTCAAGTCCGAGCCTCTGTTGCTGGGAATATGCCCCTGGAAGCTGAGCCTCGGTGCGGACTTCCGGGTTACTGTCTCGCACGACGCAAACGACGACGGAATCCCCGACGCCCCGGGCAAGGTCCACACATTCACGTTGGACCAGCGCGGCAAGCCCTTCGATCTTACGCTCGAGCCCCGTGTAGTACAGATAGTCGACTTCCGCGAGGTAAGCGGGGGCCATCAGGCCTCTCTGCTGCCGGACCTTGCCGTATCTCCCGGGGACATACGATTCGACGAGCGCTGGCGCTACCTCACCGTCACCGTTCACAACATCGGCGCGGCCTCGGCTGACGACATACGGGTCGCCGTCTACGACGGAGCCCCTGAGGCCGGCGCGAAGCTCCTCGGAGACAATCTTGTCTCTCACGTCGAGCCTCCGGAAGCACTCGTGCCGCAGACAGTAAAAATCGGAATCGACAACTGGCGGCCCACAAGCCCCGTCCACGTGCTCTACGCCGTCATCGACCCGGCCAACGACATAGCCGAGATCACCGAACTCAACAACACCGCGTCGCGTGAAATAGAGTTCGAACTGGGCTCCGAGACGTCGGGAGCAGCTGCGGCCGTAGGTGCGCAACGAAGGAGATGAAACGGAACATCAGGCGCAGCTCCCGTCCAACGCGTGGCCGAGCTCCCCCGCGAACAAATCACGGGTTCCCAAAAGTGATGCAGCTCCCGCGCATTGAACCCTGGCGCCATCCGCCGAACGAGAGGCCGCGACTCGAGCAGCAAATCGGATGGAGCGGCGATATGTCTGCCTTCCTCCCAAAGCGTTTGTCAGTTCGCCGCCCGCGCGGTACCAAGACTCGCCGATGACCTCTGCAATTGGCCGTCCTTCCCGCCGGCCGCATCCCTTCCCGGTCTACCAGTGACTTGGAACGGACGCGGCAAGTATAATCAACGCAGCAAGCAGTCGGTGTCACAAGAAGAACAGCTTCCAGGGATCTTAGACCGATGAGAGCAAGAGCCCTGAGGCACATCCTGAAGAGACGATCCGCTGTCGCGCTGCTGGTCGCATGTGCGGTTGTTTCGGCGCTATGGCTTTGGCGAGGTCGGATACTGGGGATCACTCTCGTTCCCTGGGCGACGAGAAGAGCCGAAGAGACGTTGGGGGTGAGCCTCCGTATAGGCGGCGTGTCCGGCACGATTTTCACCAACCTCCGGCTGGATAACGTGCGTACCGTCAGTGCGGGACGCTCGACTGCTGTCGAATCTATCCAATTCGACAACCTGACCGCGAAGTACTCGCTCGTCAAGCTTCTACTGAACCGCAAAGACTGGCTGAGCGCAATCGACGTGGACGGATTGCGTGTGACACTGGACATCCGTGGAGGAGGGCTGGGGGAGGGGAGCGCGAAGAGAATCGAAGTCAAGAACGTGCTATTTCCGAATGTCACCGTGCGTCAAGGCGCACTCCTCGTCAAAATGCCCAAAGGCCGGGCTGCTGTGGAAGGGCTCAGGTTGGCCGCCGAGCAAGGCCATGACGGCCTCTTTGCAGCAACGCTGGGAGCGGACCAGCTCGAAGTGGCTTATGGAAGTTACTCCAGGACATTCAGTGACGTGGCAGCGGAGCTCCAAGCGGACAAGAATGTAGTGCGAATCCCAGAGGCCGCGCTTTCGCCGGACCTCCGAATTGAGCATTTCGAGATCGAAACAGCTCCCGGACACTTTCCTAACATGCGAGGACGCGTCTACCTGTGGGGTGGAAGCATTCTTGCAGGCACGAAAACGCTCAGCGACGGAAGACTCGACCTGGCGCTTGAAGCGAGAGAGCTGGACATCGCCGAAGCCCTAGGCGACTTCCGAATGCCGGACTTGCTCACTCATGGCAAACTCGCACTCTCCATCGAGGGTTCGATGCCGCCGGGGGACATCCGCGGAATCAGGGCCGACGGCAACCTGGCGATTAGTGAAGCGTCGCGCGGCGACCTTCGACCCGGCAACTTCGTATCCCGTTTCCGCATCTCGGACAACCGCCTATTTCTGGATGATTTCATCGGGACGCAAGGCTCGTCCGACATTACTGGAACGGCAGCGCTTGACTTTTCCAGTGTCACAGCCTTGTCGGCGGAGGCGTTGGCAAACGCCGTCGTTCAGGGCGAGGCCCGGGTCACGGCCAAAGACCTGTCAGAGATCACCATCCACTTCCTGCCGGACGGGCTAAGTGGCCGGATGGAAGCGGACCTGGAAGCACATGGTGTCTT